>Ga0206677_10000549_pt1 | contig 35697 bp, 28 predicted proteins | sample M130m12015metaG_FD_155475 | JGI IMG/M metagenome (GOLD analysis project Ga0206677, IMG submission 155475) | Ammonia-oxidizing marine archaeal communities from Monterey Bay, California, United States - M1 30m 12015 | ecosystem: Environmental > Aquatic > Marine > Intertidal zone | place: USA...
GCCAGACAGCAGCGCCCTGGCTGAGGCATTGCCACGCAGATGCGCATCAAAATGGGCAAGACCCAGACCATTGATTAAGTCATAGGCCTTTTTGCCAGCTACCAGCTCTGAGGCAGGTTTCATGGCGCTTAACATGGCATCCAAACTCTTGCGCGCTTCCCCTTCCATGTTTGCACTCATCATGGTCATTATCATTTTGAAGCCATCGTGGGCCTGCTCAATATCATCATTGAAATGAAAGTGATCCGCATTATTGAGTATCACGGAGGTTCGGGGCTCAGGGTTACGATGGTAGAGATCCCGCATGCCCTCAAGAGGTAAAATGGAATCCAGATCGCTGACCAAATAGAGGGTTGGCACCTCACGACCCCATTGAAAACTGAGGGTTGTTGCCATGACATTGTCAGGATCGACCCGGGTAAATCCTCCAGCCGGCGCCAGCGGCAGCGCCGCTTTAATTCGGGTGTCTGTCTCTAATGTTCTGAGGGTTGTCCAGCCTCCAAAGCTATGACCTGACATGCCGACTTGATCCGGCAGCACCGTATGACCGGATGCGCCGTCCAACATTTGACTGATCACAAAGCTCGCATCCAGCGGTCGACTTACAATAAATCGGTCGGTTACCGCTGGGTCGCCAGCACCGCTGGCGCCGGAAATCATATCCACGGTGGTATTACCTACGTGGTCCATCGCGGCAACCACGTAACCATGACTTGCCAGATGGGTATAGAAAAATGTGGATTGACGACGCTCTCCGCCAAAGCCGTGAGAGAACACGACTAGGGGATATTTGCCTGATAAAGCCTCTGCATCTTTCACTGCATGCTGGCTAGTTTTACCCATACCGGGCACCATTTCATAGGTGTCCATTGTTGCCGGGTCCATATCCTGACCTCGATGGGCCTCGGTGGCCGGATACCACACATCGACCGGCATCGTGTGATCTCTGGCAATATCTGTCCAGATGTACCTGCGGGTGCCAACAGACAGCGATCCCCGGGTGAATGGATTGTATTCGGTCATGGTATCTTCCTGATTATCTGGTAAACGGCTTAGATAGGAAGTATAGACGACATTTTGAAAGGACGGGGTGCATGGATGGGTAATAGCCTAATTTGTTAGAGGAACGGCTGAAGAATGGTGATCGACTATAAACCATTTCCCTGTCTCGTCACGTTCATAAACAAAGCTAAACCTCGCATTAACCCTCGTTTGTTCTCCGTCTCGCACATCGGTGAATTGGTAATAACCAGTGTTTATCGCAATATCACCAAAAACACGTGGGCGTTGATCGCCCAAGAGCACGCTGGCATCGGGACCAATAACTTCAAAATAGTCACGCACTTCCGATGGTTCGTCGCGAAGAGTTGGAGAAACGGTTCCCCAAAATACAGCCGTCGCTGAGTAATGGGCGAGGATGTTTTCTGTAACTCTGCTGTTAAAAGACTCAGCCCATGCCCGAGTTGCTTCTTTGACCGCTTCGACGGGATTTGCGAAGACAAAGTTAGAAGCAAAGAGAGTGAATAAAGTCACGATTATTTTGTTTGGAAGTTTCATGTGCTGATTCCTATTCCGAGGTTTGCTCTTACAGTCTTAATGGTTCTATAAAAACGTTACATGAGGATTGCCAGGCCAAAATAAAGAAGGTTAAAAGATTCTTTGGATTCAGCGCCTACGCCAATCGCATCCCTGTTCATATCTGTTTCTCGCTTAGAATAAGGTGACAGTACAGGGATTTGAAATATAAACCACATTTTCCGAAGAACGGTAATGTCTGGCGATTGCCGATGATCATTTAAAATCGAGAGTGGACGATACGGTTATCCTTTTGATGTCCTATGTTCGACGACATTAATGGTGCCGGCCAGACGTCTTACTCGCGGAGTGGTAGATCATTTAGGGGTTTTCAAGGTCTGGCAGCTGTGATTTTAGTTTTGTTATGCAGCGTGTGTGCGGGGATCATTATTTATGGACGTCTAGGTTGATTTTGCATGACATTCAGTTTGAGTAAACGTGTCTAAACAGTTTGTTTTTGGAGGGGCAAGTAAAGAGGGCTTGCATTTGCCAAGTACTGCTCAAGTATAAATGGCAAAATATACGTAATATGTCACATGATGAAAAATTCAATCGGAACTCGTTTATGAATAACTTTGATCCTCACGTAAAACTTCTTGCAGGGCACGTCGCGCTAATAGCGGGTGCGTCCAGTGTCAAATGTTGGGCTGGTGTGAAGTTTGTGAGGCAGTTATAGATGTGGTGGAAAGTTGTTGCAGGTCTTCTAATAGCAATCGTTGTCGGGTTTTTTGCGCTCATCAAGTCCGTCGGCATTACTCCCGGCATCATAGTACATTCGTTAACGGGTGACGGCGGTGGTACACCCTCGCAAAAAACTGTACGTTCACGCCTACAGGTGCCGGATGGGTTCTCTGTAGGGCTTTATGCTAGCAATGTTGTTAATGCTCGAGTCATCATGTTCACTCGATCAGGCGATCTGCTTGTAGCCCAACCTCGGGAGTCAACAGTCTCGCTGCTGGCGAGAGATGCGAATACAGATGGCAAGGCAGACGGACAGCGCATTCTGTTGGACAAGCTCTACCGTCCGACGAGCATCGACTTTTTTGAAGACTATCTGTACATCAGCGAATCCAACGCTGTCGGTCGCATCAAATTTGACCATGAGTCAGGTGAAACTATCGGTGAGTACGAACGCATTATTACAGGGATAGCAGACGAGGGTAATCACTGGACAAAGACAATTAGGTTTGGCCCTGATGGTCTCCTGTACCTTGCTTCCGGTTCCTCCTGCAACGTCTGTGACGAAATCGACGACCAGCGTGCCTCCATCACTCGCTACAATCCTGATGGATCCGGTGAAGAGAGGTTCGCCACGGGACTTCGTAACTCGGTTGGGTTCGATTGGGCACCTTTCGACAATCAAATATACGCGACAGATAATGGCAGGGACCTGCTTGGTGACGACTATCCCCCCTGCGAGCTTAATAAGGTTGAACTGGGCAAATTCTACGGCTGGCCAAACGTGAATGGATTTGGTGATCTTGATCCTGACTTTGGTGACGAATCCAAATTGATCGAAGCCACCTCACCAGTTCACGGATTCAGAGCTCACAACGCACCATTGGGTATACGGTTTATCGATTTAGCTGCCTTTCCCAAAGCGTATCGTGAAAGCGCACTCGCTGCACTTCACGGCAGTTGGAATAGGTCCAGCTACGATGGGTACAAGGTTGTGTCACTGCATCATAAATCTGATGGCAGCTTCGAAGAAAAAGATTTCCTGACCGGTTTCGAGAAAGATGGAAATATCATTGGTAGACCGGCGGATGTCACCGGTGGCCCTGATGACTGTGCCTACATATCAGACGATTTTGGCATGGCAATTTATCGTGTCTGCTACGGTATTGAAGGGGAGGCCATCGCCTCCACTTCTTCGTCGGTAATCCAGGAAACAGGTCTTGAAGACTTTGATAAGGCAACCCGCCTGAATCTTCAATCCGACGGTGAACAATTGTTCATGACTCGTGGTTGTCTCACCTGTCATGGGGTAAGTGGTAGTACCTCATCGGGGTTGCTTCCCCTAAAGGCAATCAATAAAAGATACACTTTGGATTCATTGTCGGCATTTTATAAAACCCCAACACCGCCCATGCCGCCGGTACATCTGAAGGAAGAGGATCAGCTCGCTCTGTCAACTTATCTCTTGGGAATCGAGTAAGAACAGCGATGGGAGAAAGGTATCCATGTTCTGGCGAATCCGCTCCAATCTGTTTGTTGCGACAGCAAACAGCTGCACAAATTTAGTTGTTGTAACCTAAACTTTTTAGATTCGAACGATGTTGGTCCTCGCTTAGAGAATAGCGCGTCAAGCAAAGTAGACCCAACGGAACTAGGATGGCGGAAACGGCAATTTTGATGGTTACAAGTTTATAGACAGCGATCTCTTTTAACTCACTGGTATTGGCATCATCGAAACCCGCCCACTGAATCATCAAACCAGCGAACAACACCCCAACGCTCCCGACTAACTTTGTGACAAGATTACGACCAACTAAGACAAGACCATCTGACCTCGACCCAGTCATCGCTTGATGCTCTTCCACAACGTCGGCAAACATTGATACGACGAGAATAATAAAAAAAGTCCAAATTGCACCGTTTACAAAGCCGTGAAAGGCCCAAAGCCACCACAACGGGCTTAACGTCCCCGCGCCAGCTTCTGGGATTAGTTGAAACCCTAAGTAGTAATCCATTGCCATCAAGCCAATAAGCAGCGGGCTAAAGATAAAGCTCACGAAGCCTGAAATCAGGACGAGGTTTCTCTTATTTTTTCCTTTTGCGAACTTCCAAGTGACAAGCGCCGAAATAGCACCTCCACCTAATGCGATGGGTCCAGCCCAAAAAAGATCACGGGGAGCGAGTTGAAATAAGAAATTGTTCAAATAGACAGAATCGCCGCTCTGTAATCCGCCATTTACGCTAAAAAATAGGAATGCGAGAAGAAGCGTCATCCAGTTTCGATTCGCGACTAAAGTTTTAACTTCAGTAAACAACATTGGTAGAGAAAAGGCTTCACCTTTGCCGTTGGCGTCCTGTTTCAAAAAATATTTTTCGACAGCGCTCAGTTTTACCGTCCCGAGATAAGCGGACCAGCCTAACAACAAACTTACCCAAAGTGCCGCCCACGGATAAAACTCTGCGTGATCCCAACTCGGCATCAGAAACATAATCGGCCCTAAACACAGCCCAATTCCGAAAATCTCGAAGACTCGGTCTGTCGCAATCAATTGGTTCCTTTTTGAGTAATCTTTATAAAGCTCAACACCTAAAGCGAATCTCGGAACAGCAAAAATAGTTTGGGACACTCTAAACAGGACAATTAAAAGAGTGAGTTGTGCGAAAAGAATCCATTGCTCTTCCCCTAGCTGGAGCACGAAAAGAGCAAGGCAACAAAAACTCATTGGCAAAATGCCCATGATCATAAACGGAATGCGACGACCATACTCCCCTTTATGCCTGTCGGACCAATACGCAATGACAGGATCTGATATTGCGTCAAAGACCACTGAGATAAACAATGCAAGTCCGGCCAATGCCGCAGACAATCCGAGAACTTGGTTATAGTAGTAGAGTAAAAAAATACTGAGGAAGTCATTAACGCCTGCCAGTCCAATACCTGGTATGCCCCACCAGTACATTTTTTTTTCAGTACTGGAAGAGACTAACCCCCAGGTCGGTCTTGAAAACTTCTGGCCAATTTCTCCGGTCAAAACATCTAAATTTTCTTTAGACTTTTTTTCTAAGAAGCTGTTCAGCATAAGTTAGCGCTCCGGCCTAAGAACCAAGCAATTGTATTAATTTTTATCCGAGTAGATCGAGACAAGTTTAGATGCTATCACGCTTTACTCTACACCATATGTTTACCACACATGAAGTGTTGCCGAGGAAACCACCCAACTTAAATAAGGTCGTAGCTCAAAAAGCGCTAACAAGACGCTGGCGGCAGAAACAAAAAACGACTAAACGAAGAGTTCAGCGATCTATAAGGGAAATCCCGATCATTGATCGAGTTTGACCGCTAGTGGTTAGAGATAAAATCAACAAGCCTGGCTGCCATCTCTTCTCCCTGAGATTCTTGAATGAAATGTCCAGCAGGTATCCTATCGTGGGCCATGCCTATTGCGCCGGGGATATTTGCGATGAGAGTGTTTTGAATTTTCTCGGAACCCACGAGCATGTCGTATTGACCAAAAATAGTGAGAAAAGGTCGGTTGTAACGTTTTAGCGCTTCCCAAGCGGCAAGGCTGGCTTCGATGTCCAGCATCGACGCCATGCTGGGCAAAGTTCTAATACCTGTCATATAAATCTCTTCGGGGAAGGGCGCATCATAGGCTTTGACTTCATCTGTTGTGAGTTCAATGCCGCCAAAGTCTCGCATGATGTTATCGCTTGCGCGCAACTCAGGACCTGTTAGCGCATAGGTCATCCAACCTTGAAAGAAGTCAGACATATCTTCTTTGATGTAACCCTTTTCTTGGCAGACCTTTAGAAAATCATCAAAAGTACGCGTCAAAGCATCCGGATCAACGGGATAATCTTCCCGGTTGATGTTGAGGGGGATGTTGAGCACGGGCTCCGGCATCAAGTTGAGTGCTGCATTTGATATCATTACTCTTTGAAAGTACTCCGGATGGTTAGCAACCGTCAGCAGGCTGGTGAAGCCGCCCCAGTCCTGACCAAACAGTGTGATATCTTTGAGGTCTAGTGCCTGAATCAACTTGAGCCACCAGCCAGCATGCGCGTAGATGGTGTGCGTGTGAATATCCGTCGGCTTGTCCGAACGCCCCATGCCGATCATGTCGGGGGCTATTACTCTATATCCAGCTGCTGTGATAATTGGAATCATCTTCCTGTAGAGATAGGACCAATCTGGCTGGCCGTGGAGTAGTAATACGACTTCTCCATCTTTAGGGCCTTCATCGATGTAGTGCATTCGGAGGCCATCAACTTCCATATAATTGGGTTTATAGGGAAAGTCAGGTAGATTTTGGAATTGCTCATCTGGGGTGCGAACAAATTCTCGTCCGTCGGTTGTGTATTGCAGTTTTGCGCTCATGATAAATCTACCTTTTCCGGAACGAATCGATTTAGGAGTTTCTGACAAGCACTGAGGTTGGCAGCGATGCAGGGGTGGTTGGACATCACCTCAGCGTGTTTAGCGAGAACAGGCCAGCGGTTGCTATCGGGTAAGCCTACGACGAGATTCAACTGTGCGAGCTGGCAGCCCACAGCAATGTCTGCAAGTGACAGTTTTTCTCCCACAAAGAATTCGTTGCCGTTTAAAGTGTCTTCTAGGTAGTCAAAAAACTTTGGCAATACTTCGTTGTAGGTTTGTCTGGCGGTGTCCAGGTCTGATTCTTTACCGGCTAATCTGGGGAATAAGATCGGTCGAAATAGTTTCATGCCGAGGGGTAATGCAAGTTCTGAATCTGCGTATTCTTCAAGCCAGGCGACTCGGCCAGCTTCAAAGGCTGATTCTCCATACAACCCGGCGTTGAGTTTTTTATCGAGATACAGGCAAATTGCAGAAGAGTCAGCGATGGTGCCTTCGACGCCGTTTTCCGAGATGGATTTGTCACGTAATACAGGAATACGTTTCGCTGGACTTATCTCCAGGAACCAGCCTGGCATATCCATAATGTTAATGTTCTCGAAGTCGTAAGGAACAGAGTGCAGGTTGAGCACAGCTTCTACCTTTCGTACAAACGGTGAAACAGGTGTGCCATAAACAATGATCTCGGACATATACATCTCTTTATCTTTGGGTAACTGAGTACTGGTTATATGGTTCGAATTGAATCTATAATAATGCATAACATTATTAATGGCTATTCAAGATGAATCAAACCTACAGAACTTTGCATGTTTCTCAGGATCAAAGCGTTTTATGGGTCACATTTGACCATGGCGATATCAATTTACTCGACATCGAGATGATCAGAGAGATTGATCAATTGAGTCACGAGCTAGAAGCTGAAGAAACCTGCAATGTGGTGGTGTTCCAAAGTAGTAACCCTGAGTTTTTCATCGCCCATGCAGATGTTGATTTGATTCGGTCTCTTGGTGAGGTGGTTGAAAAACCAAAAGAGCTGAATCTCTATGTGGCTGCCCTGGAACGGATTAGAAAGCTGCCAATGGCTTCGATCGGTAAGATCGCCGGGATTGCCAGAGGCGGTGGTAGTGAATTTCTGCTGTCTCTCGATATGCGTTTTGCTGCTATTGGGCCAACTACCTTAAGTCAGCCAGAAGTCGCGCTTGGGATCTTTCCTACCGGTAGCGGGTCACAACGACTGCCGCGATTGCTTGGTCGAGCACGTGCACTCGAAGTTGCGCTGGGTTGTGAGGACTATGATGCCCTGAAAGCTGAACGTTATGGATACATCAACCGGGCACTGCCTGCGGCGGAGTTGGATGATTTCGTTTCCAACCTGGCATATCGAATTGCTTCTTTCCCACGTGAGGCCATCGCCGCGACAAAGCAAGCCATGGATTTCTCTGACCAACAGATTCACGAAGGATTATTAGAAGAACAGCATCTCTTTAATCAAACCCGTGTTATGCCTGAGTCGCAACGTCGAATGGCGAAATTTATGACGTCCGGCGCTCAAACTCGTAAAGGTGAACTTGAGCTCGACAGCATTATCAAAAAGCTGGATGCATAGTGTGTTAGGTTTCTCTTACTCATCTTCTTAATTTCTCTTCGGACTCTATCTACAAGTCCAGAGGAAGATTCTGCTTTGCGTTCGGTGGATTACCAGTGTTTTTTTAGTATGCTGGGTGTCTCGGCAATTGGTTCGTCCCAGAGTCAATTCATGATAACTCGAAATACTCTAACAATAGAGTAGCGCTATCATATCAAACAACCAGGGTGAGGGGGCGAGGAATGCGAAGGTTCAAATCTGTCAAACAATCGACGCGTTTCTTGGATACCCACGCAGCTGTATACAATTTGTTCAATTTAGGTCGTCATTCTGGTAGCGCCGCCAAGGTCTCACTTAGAAACAACTCCATGTTCCATGCACTACCATTGTAAGTCTGCCCCATGCGGACAACGACCAGCTCTCTGGATGGGATGATAATGACTGCCTGACCATAATGCCCCTGTGCTGCATATGCGTCTTCTGGAATACTGGGCATCCAGGGATTGGCACTTTTGTCGTTAAGCCAGAACTGTGCGCCATAAGCGCGAGCCTTCATGGAAGCGTCGGTTGGCGTGTGGGAATACTCAACCCATCCTTCTGGTAGTATGCGCTCACCGTTAACGATACCGTCATTTAGATAGAGTAATCCGAATCGCGCCCAGTCTCTTGCCGTGGCATAGAGGAATGCGCCGCCAACATATGTGCCAGCACCGTCTGCCTGATAATAAGCGTTACGCATTCCTAGCTTGTTAAAAAGAGCCCGCTGCGGGAAGTGATAATACTGCTCATCAGAATCAAAACTATCCCGAATAATGCGGCCGAGTAACACCGGGCTAGCAGTTTGATAAGACCATCTGGTACCTGGTTCAGCTGTTACCGGAAATTTTGCGGCATAGGCAGGCAAGTCCCGCGAGTTCATCAGCATAAGTTGGACATCAGAGATTGGATCGCTTTCATAGCCCTCATTGAACTTAAGCCCACTCGTCATTTGTAGCAAGTGCTCTATGGTGACTTTGCTGCGCAGATCATCAGCGCCATCCCATCCGGTTATCTGGGCTTTGTCCTGCAAATTGATTTTGCCCTGTTTTACCAGGATGCCAATAAGTGCACTGGTCGCACTCTTGGTCATGGACCAGGAGTTAAGCGGGATGTGAGGGGTAAATCCCTCCCCATATTGCTCGGCAATAAGCTGACCCTTGTGAAAGATAATAAGGGCGCGGGTGTTCTGACGATCTTCATAGTCCTCTGCGATATCAGCGAAAGCCTGATCCATTGCCAGTTTAAGCGCTTTGGTATTAACTCCTTCTGGAGCCCGGACCAACTTTGGCCATTCGAGTTCTGCAGGTTGCTCACGCGGTATGTCGCGCTTAAGTGATGTCGGCCCTTCGAGCGCCGCCATTGTTTCACCAGCTAATTGCCCACAACCAAGTCCAGGTCGATAAACTGAAATGCTCGTATAACCGATGGGCCAGAAGCCGAAAGACGAGACAACACTATTACCATTAACCTGCGTACTTGTTAAGCGGCGCTGCAATGCTGTTATATCCTGAGAATTGATGTCATGGTAGTTTCGCTTGGAGACAAAAAGGTTGCTACAGAAAGAATGGGCGACATAACCTGTGGGTAAAGGTCCTAATCGATTAAGGAAGTTGCCGATAAAGAGGAGGCCACCCACCAACAGGATTACAACAGCTATCTTAAGCACTTTGAATACGGTTTTACCCATGACCTCTTTTTCTTCCTTTTATAAGTGTTGTTCTAATATAGCCAGCGACCTTATTTGCAGCTTAACTGGCACGGGATTCCCTGAGAAGCTAATTTGGTGGTACTGGGTTGGTCTCTAGTTGTGCCAATTGAGCTAGCGTATTTTCGTGCCTGGCGCGGTCAATCCCATAACGCCTTATCACCGCAACAACGGCAACAGAAACCAGTAATGGAAACGGTCCCCATATTAGGCCAAAGCGGAAAAGTGTTTCCGCGTCGGGAACGGTATCGACAAAGTCCGAAAGGCCGGAAAGGTCAATGATAATACCCGCGACAAAACTACCGAGCCCACTGGCCACCTTACCCATAAAAGAAATTGCGCCATAATAAATACCTTCCTGGCGAACACCATAAATGAGTTCATGCTCGTCAGTCACATCTGCAACCATTGCTGCCATGATGGTGACACAAACTCCAATAGCAATATTGGCTAATACCATGGTAATGGCAACGATGGGAAAAAGACTGCTACTGTTGTTTTCAGGTAAGAGTTCGAACAGTCTAAGAATTACCGGCACCGAAATAAAAATGCCAAACCAGACCACGGCCACCTCATAAACTGTTTTCTTTTCACCAAATAATAAAACCAGTTTTCGGGATATAATTGCGCCAGTCATTGCACCCAGGATTGTTAACGGCATGATTGTGCCAACCTTGTCTGTGTTGAATCCCCAGAAGTAAGTGAGTACGAAAATTGTTAATGCCAACATGGTTCCGGATAACGCCGAAAATATTATGCCTGCGCCCACAAGCCGTCGTGAGGCGTCAAGTGACAAGGCTTCTCTAACCTCATTAAAAATTCGCATTAGGCTTAAACGCGCAGTGCCTTCTTTGACTTTAGGCAGTCTGGGGATTTCCGAGTGTGTGCCTGCTGCAGACAGTAATATCACGACAACCATAAGAATCGCGAAAGTTAGTGCAAAGGTCTGATAGGCAGCGGGATTAAGTTGCCCATTGGAATATTCCGGGGTTGCCTTGAAGAAATAAAAGAACCCACCGCCAACGACGCAAAGATATCCGAAAAGTGAAAAAAGGTTGCGTAATGATGCCAGCGAAGTCCGTTCCAGATAGTCATCAGATAACTCTGCATTCAAGGCCAGATGAGGTACAGAATAGATCGTCATGAATCCACGGGTCAGCACAGCAAATGAGGTTAACCAGGCAAACAATCCAAAGGGAGACAGACCGTCGGGAGGACAAAAAAGAAAATAGAAGCTGACCGCGAAAGGCACGGCAGCCCCGTACATAAAAGGATGTCGGCGGCCCCAGCGTGACTTGAAAGAATCTGATATCGATCCCATGATTGGGTCAGTCACGCCATCAAAGCAGAGAGCAATTAAGAGCGCGAGCCCTGCCATGGTGCCTGATAATCCCACGACTGATACGTAATAGAACAACAGAAAGATGCCAAAGGCACTATTCTTGATACCCTCCGCTTGCTGGCCTACACCAAAAGCAAGGCGAATCCGCCAACTTAACTTTTTTACCTGCACCAGTTACTTCCCGGAAACGTGTAGTCGACAGCAGCCCAGTTGACTTGGAATCTCTGCATTTGTTTCACGTTGTTTGAAGAAATTTAAGGACAGAGACTACACGAATTATTAATGTATGGCATTATATAAAATTGCTATCACAAGTTTGTATGACGAGAGTGCGGCAATGGTTTTACTTGGGATTACCGGGAAAATTGTGGCATGAGAATTTAACTTGGTAATACCCACCGCCTGTATTCTGTGGGTGTCCTGCCTGTCACCCTTTTGTAGAAGCTTGTGAAGGCGGCGTTGTCTTTGAAGTGCAGACGTTCTGCTATCGCCCCGATAGACAACTCTGAAGTGCGGATATATTGCTGAGCCAAATCTAGTCGGGCTTCGTCGTATAGTAATCGATAGCTTGATTGATTGAGTTTGAGCCGATATTGCAGGGTGCGTAGCTTCATGTTCATGGCATTGGCTACCTCAATTGCAGTGCAGCTGTCCGTGTTGATAAGCAGTCGGATCATACGGTCTACCCGCAAAACGAAAGGCAAGCCATAACCTATACCGGCGCCGAGTTCGTGCTCGATAACCTGTCGACCGTGAATGGCGTCATTAGCCAGTGTGTGTTCGAAATCTCTCTGGTTTATGTGGATTGCATTTACATCTTGATTGAAATAGAGGTTGTCGCCGCATAAAAGTTGCAGCGGCGCAATTTGATCTGGCTGTGTGCAGCGAAGCTGTACATAGTCCGGGCGCCATCTATTCCCTAGCATTCTACGTAATTCGTAGATACAAAGTGCAAGCCAATGATCAATGACCTGCTCGAAGTGTGTGTGTACCGGTCTTTTCTCTCGTGGCGCTAGCTTCAGTTTCCTTATCTCGAGACTGAGTGAGATGCCACGCTTCTGCCGGTCGATGTAGACCGATTGACCTGAGGCGTGAAGTTCTATATTGGCGGCGAATACCTCTAGGGCTTCACCAACGGTTTTGGCATTGCGCATCAGTAGCCAGATGGGGCCAAGCATGTCCAATCCTTGCAGTTGCGCCAGCTTGAGGGTGAAGAAACGATCGTTGCAGCTTTGGGCGCACTCCTCAAATAGATCGCTGACGGCAAGCTGGCTAATCAAGATATCCGGGTTGTAAAGCGCTTCAATATTTAGGCCAATGCGCTGGCAAATGAGCTCTGGGTCCTGGCCATAGGTTTCCACTAAACGTGCTGTACCATCGATTACGCGGCTGGGAACCAGCTTGGCCATAGACTTATTTTCGAAGACATTCGTCTGCGCAATATAACAAACTTATTGCGCATTAGCACAAATACTAGCGCTTTTATCCGATAACCTGCGTTTTCACTTGAATCCCAATCTATCCATCTTCTCTCAGAACAGAAAAGTGACCGATGGCTGAACAGGGTTAAATGACATCAACCAAGAGGCATGAAACGTGACCAAGAAGAACAGATTAAAGAGTCCGGCAATAGCTGTCAGGAGTTTGAGTCTCCTTATGGCATTAACCATTCCGCATGTCGCCGCGGAGGATCGAGTGTTGGAGGAAATGATAGTAACTGCGCAAAAGCGTAGCCAAGGATTGCAGGATGTACCTATTGCCGTCACGTTAATCAGTGGCGAGAAAATTATCGAAGCGGGTATTTTGGGTCTTGAAGACCTGACAACTTACGTACCGAATGTGAACATGGTCCAAAATCCTGGTGGCGGAAGCCCTAGTGCGATCACTGTGCGTGGAATCGGCTCCGGCAATAACGCAGGGTTTGAACAATCGGTGGGCATGTTTATCGACGGTGTTTATGCCGGGCGTTCACGCCAGTTCCTGGTGCCTTTTTTGGACATCGGTACGGTGGAAGTTTTGAAAGGGCCACAAGGTGCACTGTTCGGCAAGAATACCGTCGCTGGTGCAATGATCATTAATTCGGCGCGGCCGACTGATACCTTTGAAGCTGAATTACGCGGCCGCCATGAAGCTGAATACAGCTCTCGGGAATATGTCGGCATGGTTTCTGGTCCTCTCACGGATACGGTTCGTGGCCGCCTCGCGGCTACCTACCAGGATTTCGGCGGTTATATGGACAATCTGGTCAGTAATGCTGAAGATCCGGAAATAGAAAACCAGTCAATTCGGGCGAGTCTGGAATGGGATATTACGGACAATGTGAGTGCCTATGCCAAAGTTGATTATGCTGAACAGGGAACGACCGGGTCTAATACTCAGTTTACCGACACCGGCGGATTATTTCGGGGTCTAGTGCCCCATGCTGCAGTCATCACGCCGTTAGAAGATGGTGTCTTCGACAATAAAACTACCCTTGATGGATTCAATGACGAGTTTTCTGATACCGAATCGTTGAATGTGATCGTGCAAGTGGATTGGGATTTTGAGAGTGGTGTTACGTTAACCTCAATCACTGGTTACAGTGAATATGATGTGAAATCGTTGATGGATGGCGATACCTCCGATTTACGCTTGTTTGAAGCGCTCTCGGATGAAGAATTCGAGCAAGTGAATCAGGAATTCCGCCTGGCATCACCCGGCGGTGAAACACTGGATTACATCGTTGGTGTATATCTGGAATCGCAGGACCTGAAAAGCATAAATTCAGTTGATATTAGTTTGCTGCCGCTAGCTAGCTTCGGCGTTCCGCCCGCGCAAATCACTGTGAACCCTCCCTTCGAACAAGAATCGGATACTCAAGCAATCTTTGGTGAGATGACCTGGAATTTTACGGATGACTGGTCCTTCACAGGAGGTCTGCGTTACGAAAAGTCTGAAAAAGAGGGATCTTTGGCGAATATAATTTCAGATTTTGGCGGCACCGAGCAGACGACAAACCCATTCATTTTAGGTGTTGCTGGCGGTTTACTGCAATTTTTCCCAGGTCAACTTGAGGATGATCGAAGCACCAATAATTTGTCGTACACCGCCAACGTTTCCTGGAATTATTCGGATGATGGTATGGCTTATCTGCGTTATGCACGTGGTTACAAGAGCGGTGGCTTTAATCCCAGTAACAAATCACTTGATGCGGATATCTTTGAATACGACGATGAAGAAGTAAATAGTATTGAACTTGGCGCCAAACTAACTCTGTTGGATGGCGTAGCCAGTTTGAACCTGGCGCTGTTCCATACCGAGATGAGTAATTTGCAGGTCAGTTCATTTGTTGATAGCGGTTTCATTGTTGGCAACGCCGCCGAATCAACTAGCAAGGGTTTCGAAGCAGAAGGTCGCTGGATAGCGACTGAATATTTGGACTTTAGCTTATCGCTTGGTTATTTGGATTCAATCTACGACGATTTTCCTGGGGCGCCCTGCACCATTACTCAGCTATCCTCGGCTGACCCGGTTGCCGCCGGTTGCATAGGTTATACACCGGAAAACCCCGGGCTTGGTTTAACGAATCAGAAGGGCGAGACGGCTGGCCGCTCACCGGAGTGGACCAGCACCTTCGCCGCCAATTTTCATTACCCCATAGGTAAATCGTTGGTGTTCAAGGGGAGCCTCGATTTGTTGTACGAAGATGAGTTAAACGAAAAGGCAAGCCCGAATTACCAGGGTTCTTATCATAAGATTAACGCGCGCCTGGCCTTGGCCAACGCAGCTGATACATGGGAAATCGCCCTGGTTGGGAAAAACCTCAACGACGAAGCAACCTACGCTGGTGGCTTTGGTGCCGGATTTTTTACTGGTTCATGGGTTAAAAGTCGGCTGCCACCACGCACTGTGGCGCTTGATTTCACCTACCGATTTCAGTAGCCCTAGATAAATTTACCAGAGGTATCCAACTGGAATGGTGAAGCCTAGATTGGTTATGAGTTTCAAGCCCCCCCTATTTGGCGCAGATTACCCAATCTGCGCCTTTATTCGTATTAGTTAGGACGAGCAGAATCTGGCTTTCATTTTTCCACCTTAGGTCTACTGAAATCTCGCCAATTTTTAGCTATACGTATTCACAAATGGACTATCTGTCATGACAGACAAACACATCCTTTATGGCATGTCGGCATCGCTTTACACCGGTAAGGTGCGTGCCTATTTGAGGCAGCAGGGAATAGCATTCATCGAGCGAGGTGCGGGTAACCCTCATTTCAGCAATGATGTGATGCCTGTCATCGGCCGATTTATCATGCCCGTTGTCCAGACTCCAGAGGGCAAAATCATTCAGGATGGTACGGTTATCCTCGATCACTTTGAGGCGGGCAATCTTGGGAAAAGATCAATCCAGCCGGAAAATCAGACTTTGCGGGCGCTTTCATACCTGTTTGAATTGTTTGGTGGCGAGGGTCTGCTTAGACCCGCGATGCACTACCGATGGAACTTTGATTCGGATAATCTGGCGTTTTTAATAAGTTCCTTCAAGGATGTGTTCCCCCCTAGCTTAAATGACGAGGAAACAGAGCTGGCATTTTTGCACGCCAGCGGCAGGATGCGACAGGCTGCGGTCAACTTTGGCGTGGTACCTGAGACGTTCGAGATCATTGAGTCAAATTACCGGGATTTCTTGCTTCGGTTCAATCGTCACCTGGGTGAGTCATCTTTCCTGCTCGGCGGACATGCAACGATAGGTGATTTCGGTTTGTTTAACGCTCTTTATGCTCACCTCGCACGCGACCCACATCCGGCATTGCTAATGAAGAACGTTGCGCCGCGCGTCTATGCATGGGTCGAGCGAATGAATGGACCTGAAGAATTCCAGGACCATACTGTCAACCGACAAGGCTCGGAGCTATTTGGTCATGACGAAGTTCCGGAGAGTCTGCTGGATATGATGCGATATGTACGTGATGAGTATCTACCGGAAATAACCGCTCACATAGAGTTTACTAACAGTTGGCTCGCGGCGCGGCCAGAGATAGAGCCGGGTACGCCTTGTGCTATTCCACTTGGTGCAAATGAAAAGTCCAGACGGTTCATTGGGCGTGCGGGGTTTAATTATCGCGGTGTGGAAATCGAAACGATGGTGATGCCTTATCGCTTCTTCTTACTGCAGCGATTGCAGGATTGTTTTGATGAAGCTGGGGCTGATGATCAAACGGCAATTCGAAAGCTATTTCATCAGACGGGTTTAGAGCCACTTCTGGACATGAGAACGCATCGCAGGGTTGACCGCGAAAATCATCTAGAAGTATGGGGAGAACGTAATGAAAATTAGAAAAACACCGGATGAATGTTTCGACAATCTACCGGATTATCCATTTAAACCCCACTACGTTGAGCTTGACGATTTTGAGGGTGGCACCCTCAACATGCATTACGTGGATGAAGGCCCCCAAGATGGCACACCTGTCGTGATGATTCATGGTAACCCGACCTGGTCTTTTATGTGGCGGAAATTGATTCCTCATCTAGCCGATGCGGGGTTTAGAGCGATAGCCATAGATCTTATTGGCATGGGGCGTTCAGATAAGCCGACCGCGATGCAAGACTACACAATCCTTCGACATGAAAAGTGGGTTGAAAGTGCCCTATGGGACAAGCTCGCTTTAGAGTCTGCCCATATCATATTGCATGATTGGGGTGGCATCGTCGGTTTGCGTGCTATTGCGAATCACCTGGATAGCGTCAAGAGCATCATTATGTCGAACACAGGGTTTCCGGTGTTAGATCCAGATGCTCCCATCACAAAAATGGCAAGACCGGGCGCAGGAATGCTTCGGGCATTTCAGTTGTACGTGAGGTTTGACAGAAATTGGCGGCATTGGAGGATGCTGTCAGCAATGGTTAAACGCAGCATGCCAAAAGAGGACGTTGCCGGATTTGCGGCACCGTATCCCGGCAAGGAATACCTGACAGGCAATCGCCAGTTTACGCAGATGTTACCGACTCGAAACGATAACCCCATTCTCACGGAGAACTGGCATGCGCTACAGAAGTTAAAGCGGTTTGAGAGGCCATTTCTTTGTCTCTTCTCAGATAAGGACCAGATTGCACCTAAAGGTCATCGATCTGTAAGGCCAGCCATTCCCGGAGCAGAAGCGATTGAGCCAATCATTCTAAAAGGCGGCAGCCACTTCCTGTTAGAAGACATTCCCGAGGAATACGCCAGCGAAGCCGTCAAGTTCCTAACAAACATAGACTAACTGATTGAGAATAATATGCCGACGCAATACAAGATGACCCGTTTCGTTGATCCGAATGAAACCGGCAGTATCTGGAAGAGAACCGAAGAACCATTGCCTGAACTGGGTGATGGCCAGATCAAAGTGCGATTAGACTGGGTTTCCATTGATCCTGGCATGATGGGTTGGGTTACCAACAAAAGAAGTTATATGCCACCGGTTCAGCCGGGCACCGTGATGCGTGCGTTTGGCGTGGGTGAGGTGACTGAATCTAAGTCGTTAACACTTAAGGTTGGTGACGTTGTCACGGGTTTTACGGGTGTGCAGACGGAAGGGGTTTTTCCAGACAAGGCATTACGAAAAATAGACATATCCATTGCGCCTGCACATGAATACCTGAGTGGCCTCGGCATGACAGGGTATACAGCGTATTTCGGCATGATGGATATTGGCCAGCCTAAAGAAGGGCAGACGGTTGTTGTTTCTGCCGCCAGTGGCGCGGTCGGTTCAATTGCAGCGCAACTCGCTCGTAATGTGGGAGCGCGGGTTATCGGCATTGCCGGCGGCGCAGAGAAATCTGCCTACCTGCGAGACACGCTAAAGCTGGCTGGAACGATTGATTACAAAACAGCAGATGTTGATAAACAGATGCGTGAACTCGCGCCTGATGGCATTGATATCTACTTTGACAATGTCGGAGGCGAGATTCTCGATGCCGCGCTACGACAGATTAACTATCAAGGTACCATCGTGCTCTGTGGTGGTATTTCTCAGTACGACAATATGTATGAAGCCACAGGTCCCAAAGAATACTTGCAGATGGTGATGCAAAGTGTCCGCATGCAGGGGTTTACCATGCGCGATTACATGCATCGAGTCCCGGAAGCGATTGAGCATCTTTATAAAGCCCGCGCTGAAGGCAACTTGATTTTTCGGGAACATGTGCTGGAAGGTATCGAAAAATTCCCTGAAGCTTTCAATATGTTGTTTGCAGGAGAAAACCACGGCAAGCTGTTGCTGAAATTGTAAAGCAGCTGCCTTTTTCAACCTGCCAGGTGCAAAACACAAGGAGAAACACATGGACAATTCTGAAATCTGGGTTGACCGAAAAGATTTTAAAGACACAACGATTGTCACCACCGAATTGGGTCGCCTGGTCGATGGCGACATTCGAGTACGCATCGATAAGTTTGGATTAACCGCGAACAATGTAGGTTATGCGCTCTCTGGCGACATGATCGGCTACTGGCGGTATTTCCCTGCTGATGGGCGCCGGGGTAAGGTGCCTGCATGGGGTATTGCCGAGGTGATTGAATCCAAAAGCGCGGACATAGAGCCAGGCGAACGACTCTATGGTTTTTTCCCCATGGCAAGTCACCTGGACCTGACCCCTGGCAATATTAAGGCTGGCACCTTTGAAGATGTGGCAACGCATCGTCAACCGTTGCCAGAACTGTATAACGAATATCACCGCACTCGTGCTGAACCTGAATATCTCAAAGCTCTGGAAGATGAGCGATGCCTGTTGTTCCCACTATTTATGACATCGTTTGTATTGGGCGATTATCTGGACAACAACAATTTCTTTGGCGCAGATCAAATCATCATAGGGTCTGTATCGTCGAAAACAGGTCTCGGTCTGGCAGCTGTACTTAAAGAAGTTGTTGGCTATTCAGGCAAGGTCATCGGGCTCACGTCACCGGCAAACGCTGAGTTTGTTGAGCGTCTGGGCGATTGTGATGAGATAATCAGCTATGGAAACGAAAGCGAGATTAACAACGATCGGAAAAGTGTGCTGGTTGATATGTCTGGCAGTGGCGAGATGGTGCGCAACGTCCATCACAGACTTAATGATAATGTTGTACAAAGTATGGGTGTTGGTGCAACCCATTGGGATGAAGATCGATCCCAGGCTTCTTTGCCAGGTGCGAAGCCTGAGTTTTTCTTCGCTCCGGGTCATATTGCCAAGCGTAACCAGGATTGGGGACACGGTGTCATATTTGAAAAAGCCAACGCTTCGAGCGCCCGAATTGCCCGTAAAATCAAGGACCAGATAAAAATTGAATACTTCAACGGTGCCGCTAATGTAGGTGAGATTTGGAAAGACATGCTGGAGAATAAAGTGCCAGGCAGCACTGGTGTCATGGCTTGTCTTGTTGAATAGTTCGAAAGCTGAAAAAACTTAACGAGAGGTTCTACATGCAAGAGCAATTGGGACATAAAATTAGTAGTAAGAGAGCTTGGAAAACGGCAGACCTTAATCAATACGCAGCATGGAAAGTGGTCTTTTCAACGATAGAATTTGAGCAATTGGAAAATGCGGCCACTGGCTTGCCTGCTGATAGGCGTGATTGGCTAACGATTTCAAAACACGAATTGAATGCGCCTGAATTAGTCGATCGAATAGATGCCGTCGCAGCGGAGATAAACTCGGGATATGGTTTTGCCAAAATTAGCGGGTTGGATATTTCGGAATATGATCAAGATATGATTAATCGTATCTACTGGGTCATAGCTATCTGCCTTGGCGATGTTGTCGCACAAAATGCAAAAGGTGAAATGATCGGTGCGGTAACTGATCTGATCGGTGGCGCTGAAAGGGGTACTGATGACCGAGGATATACCAGTAGTGATGAATTGCGCTTTCATTGCGATGGTGGCGGTGTATCTTCTTTGTTTTGTGTTAGACAAGCGCCTTCAGGCGGTGAAAATGCCGTTGTGAGTTTGCTTAGCATTTATAACGAAATTCTGGAGAATCATCCACAACATCTCGAAGTGCTTCACCGGGGCTTCCCTCTTTACCAACGAAAAGAAGAAGGGGATAGCCGTGAGAAAGGCTCAGTTTCGAGAATGAGAATTCCCACATTTACAGAGAAAGAAGGTCGTATGACAGCTTGGCTGAATTTGAAATTGGCCGAGCTAGCAAGCGAAGTGTCGAATAGCCCTTATTCGGATGCAGAATCAAAAGCCCTGAAAGCTGTAGAGGAAATCGCCGAGAGAGATGAATTCAAATTCTCATTTAGATTAGCACCTGGCGATATGATTATTTTTAACAATTTTTCGATGATGCACAAACGTTCGGCTTTTCAAGATGACCCCGACCCGGATAAGCGGCGTTTGATGTTGCGGTTATGGCTAAATCTTCATTGTGCAGATATGCCTGCCCCTGAAGTCGCCATGTTAAGAACTGGGTTCCCGCATGCGGCACCGATAATCACAGCAGAGTAATGAGTTCAACATCAAAGTAAGTCAACGTTGGGAGTAGTGGCAGATTCATGCTCCCATAATAAATAGTCTCGAATGATCAGGAAATGATGAGTGAATAAAGTAGCAAAAATATTTGGCTGGGGACTGTTTTCACTTGCGTCACTTATTGCTTTGGGTGCCATTGGTTATGTTTGGTATCTTGGCCAACAATCGAATCGAAACTTGGCACTACTCGGTGATGCGGCGCCGATATTAAAGCATGGCGATTATCGCTATCGAGATCTAAACAAAAATGGTGAGTTAGATCCCTACGAAGATACTCGCCTTACTGTCAATGAACGAACAGAGAACCTGCTTGGGCAAATGACGTTGCTTGAAAAAACCGGCACGATGTTTATTGATGTCATCGCTGTAGACCCTGAGGGTGAATTGGCAGAGAGCCCATATTTTGGCGATATGTTTAGTTTCATCGCCCTTCAAAATAGTGAGTTTCTTGCTGTAAAGAAGATGAACCACTTTAATGTCGTTAGAATGCATGACCCGAAAGCGATGGCAAAATGGCAAAATACCATACAGAAAACAGCGGAGAGAACACGGTTAGGCATCCCGGTGACGCTTGCGACTGATCCGAGACATGGTTTTGGTGGCAATCCTATCACCAACATGCCCGCTGAGGATTTCTCACTTTGGCCAGAAACGCTTGGACTGGCAGCGACCCGCGATCCGGCTCTGGTTGAAGAGTTTGGCCAAATGGCAGCTCAAGAGTATCTAAGTGTTGGCTTTAGGCTTGCTCTCCATCCCATGGCTGATCTAGCGACAGAGCCAAGATGGGCAAGGGCGTCCGGTACATTTGGTGAAGATGCACACTTGAGCGCTACCATGACGGCTGCCTATATTAGAGGGTTTCAGGGCAGAGTGTTAGGCCAGAGCAGTGTTGCGACGATGGTCAAACATTTCTCGGGTGCTGGTCCGCAAAAAGATGGGGAAGATGCTCACTTTGGTTATGGCAAGGAGCAAGTTTATCCCGGTAACCAATTTGACTACCATTTGATTCCATTTGAGCAGGGCGCTTTTCCGGCAGGAACGGCACAAGTTATGCCCTACTATGGGATTCCTGTTGGCCAAACCACTGAAGATGTTGGCTTTGCTTTCAACAAAGCCATTATCACAGATATGTTGCGTGGCAGATTCGGCTTTGACGGTGTGGTGTGTTCTGACTGGGGATTGATTTCTGATATCAAAATATTCTCCAAGGTTATCAAACCCGCCTCTGCCTGGGGAGTTGAACATCTTACGCCTGAAGAACGTATGACAAAGTTGATTGAAGCCGGTATTGATCAGTTTGGTGGGGAACGCATCCCTGAAATGCTTGTGGCGCTTGTTGATACTGGCCAGATTAGTCAATCAAGGCTTGATGTCTCGGTAAGACGTTTATTGCGTGACAAGTTTCGCCTTGGGTTGTTTGATGACCCCTATGTCGATGTAAGTAAAGCGGCGGAGATAGCAGGAAATGAAAGCTTCATGGCAGCCGGTAAAATAGCGCAACGAAAATCTCTTGTTCTCTTAAAAAACGGAAATGAGGGAAAAAATGTTTTGCCTCTGTCGGGTAGGCTAAAAATCTACCTTGAAAATGTTGACCCTGAGATCGCTGTGAAATTTGGTGATGTAGTCTCTGATCCAACCCAGGCTGATATAGCTATAATTCGCCTGCACGCTCCCTACTATCCGCACGAAGGGGTGCTGAATAATTTTTTTCATTCTGGCGACCTCGACTTTAAGGGAGAAGAAAAAGCACGAATTTTAAAGTTACTAAAAACGCTGCCGACCATCGTTGATATTTATCTCGATAGGGCAGCAGTTATACCAGACATAACAAAAAACAGTGCAGCTCTGGTTGCAAACTTTGGTGCTACTGATGAAGTCTTGTTGGAGATGATTTGGGGTGAATTTAGTCCTACAGGTAAATTACCCTTTGAGCTGCCTTCATCGATGATCGCAGTGCAAGCTCAAAAGGAAGATGTCCCTTATGATAGTGCCTCACCTCTCTTTGCCTTTGACTTTGGTCTTAGCTATACAAATAGGGAATTGATCCACTGAGGGTAAAAGCAGTACGAGCATCCCCAGCTTGAAAAAAACCTGGCAAAATATATGGCAATATTTACCTATGATCCTATGAGAGCAATATGACTAAAATACCAGAAATCAACTTCATGATTGACTGCCACAAACCCCACGCAGAGGTGATGGAGTTAAGCTCAAAGACTGTCTGGCAATCTCGATTTCCCATGACAAGTGAAGCTTTGGAAAACCTTAGTTTACCAGCTGGTTTCATCGCTGTGGGTGTTGGCACTGCCGTAATGGATGTGCACTATTTTAGACACTCGCCCGGTAATGCTGAAGATAGCTCTGTTTCCGAACGCGACATTAGTGGGCATCAGTTTATTCATTGTGCCAATCCACCGGCGCTTGGGGCAGAAACGCCAATACCTGGCGGCCCCCAACTTCTCAAAGTGGACAAGCATCATTCCCTGATTTTCATGCCGGATCGCAAGGTTGACGTCCTTTGCTTGCCTGATGGCAAAGAGTACATTCAGGTAATCTCTGCTAGCCCCGAAGGTGGCGGCATAATGCAAAAAGGATCGGTGCAGCAAGAGTCAGCGTCTTCGAGCGAGGCTGAATTGCCCGAGGGCTGGCATCTGCGCACTATGACTTTCCAGACCAAGACGACGATTCACTTACCTAACCCTACCGCATGCTGGTTTTTTGCTAACGGTGCTAGCTTTCAAGGCGTTGTGGAGCTGTTGTGAGCGAGGCACCTGATTGCGTTCAGAAAAAAAGTTTGTTCGATTTCAGAGAATACTCAATAGCAAGCTATGAACGACTGAAGTTAAAGCTGTTTCGAGGCGGTTTTAGTTTGTTTCGAGACAGGCGCGCTTAGCATCCCCTCCAAGGCATCGAGTACGCTCGTCAGAAAAAATTCTGCTTTGGGCCCGCTCATGGGCGATTTTTGTTGGAAGTGACTGCCCATGGCGGCGCTGCAGGTTCTGATGGCGAGATCCATCCTTGCGGCGTAAGTCTTGTCTCCGAGGTGGGGTAGTGCTTCTCTCAATAAGGTGCCCAGTTGAGCGCCACTCTCTCCACCACCGCCAATTTTGTTAGCTGCATCCAGTGCGGAATAGCGGGATGTTACGATTTCAAAGCTGAACGCCATGACGTAGTTTCGGTACTTTGTGTCGGATCTGGCGAGCAAAAAGCTGGGTAGAATCATGAGTTCGCAAAGATCGCGCAGTTTTACCATCCGCTTGCTACGCTCCAATTCAGCGATCATCTCGGCTCGCTTTGTTTGAACTTGTTTGCGACGGCGCGTATGAATTGCGTCTAACAAACCTTTAAGGTTCTGAAAATGGTACTGGAGAGCTGATGGGTTTTTCTGGCCGGCTTCAATCACAATGTCTTTAAGCGTCACGTGGTGTGCACCGTGCTGAGCGATCAGTTTCTCTGCAGCTTCCATCAGCGCAATTTGGGTTGTTTCACTTCTCGGTTGGCGGCTATTTGGTGTTCGTGAGCTTGGTTGTTTTGTCTGCATACGTTAATTGTAAACGTGCTTGCAGGCAGAATACAGCGGTACAGAACCGATAGTGAGCGAGGCTTGGTCCAACGATTGGATTCGATTGGCTATCAAATAATGCATGACATTATTAATGTTTTCCGTCACTATTGCGTTGCTCGATTTGGCTTCTCTCATTCAGCCTTAGGAGGATCGTTTAAATGGCATGGAAGATTTGGATCTGGGTACCCGTATTGTACGTCCTGTTTGCGGCTTGGTATTTCAACTGGCAAGGGCCTCTAGGTGTTGAAGAGATTGATAGGCTTATGCTCGATTTTGACAGGCTCGAAGGTAGCAAGCACACCGACGCGGTAACTTTTCGGAAATTTCTTGAGGAAGATGACGGTGGTGAATTTGTGATGCTGAATCTTGTACAAATGAAAACTGGTGAAGTTGCACATCCAGTAACGGGAGAGCCCATGAGCGCGAGTGACCTAATAGGAGAATATTTCGGACCGTTTGCGGTTTCGCTAATCAAGCGGGGTGGCCATCCGGTTTTCCAGGCGAGAACTATAGGCAGCAACATTGATAGCTGGAACGCTGATCATAATGTCGGATTTGGCGTGACAGCGATGATGCGCTACAAGAGTCGCAGGGATATTGTCGAGCTTATCCTCGATCCTGCGTTTGCTGATGCGCACATCTACAAGCTTGCCGCGATAGAGAGAACGATCTCTTACCCAACTCGCTTCATGATGAGTATCGCACTGCAACCGCCCATTGCCGTGCTGGTGGTGTTGATTCTGTTGGCTTCACTTGTGCAGAACTTGAGTTTTTTGATTAGACCTTAGCCTCTTCAATTGGAGAATATTCATGGATGCGATTAGAACGCCCGAAGAACGATTTGGAAATCTGAAGGACTACCCTTTTGATGCCCACTATATTGACGTGCCCGCCGGTGATGGTTCGAACCTCCGTATGCATTATCTTGATGAGGGGCAGGGTGAGCTGATTCTTTGCATGCATGGCCAGCCAAGTTGGTCTTACTTGTATCGTAAAATGATCCCACTCCTCGTTGAGGCTGGTTATCGAGTAGTCGCGCCTGATCTCATCGGCTTTGGCAAGTCAGATAAACTGGTAACCCGCAGCGACTACACCTATGCCAATCACGTCTTCTGGATGAAAGGGTTCATCGAAGCGCTTGATCTACGTAACATGACCATTATCGGACAGGACTGGGGTAGCCTAATTGGTTTTCGACTGGTGGCTGAAAACGTCGATCGATTCGCTCGTGTTGTTGCATCTAACGGCGCGCTACCTGATGCGACGGGAATACCTGACGAGATGTCGCCTCGCTTAAATGAGATGTTAGCGGCTACACCTGCCTTACCTGTTGAGGAGATGTTCGCAAAACTATCAGGGCCGATGGAAGATAGACCACAATTTATGTACTGGGTGCGTCATACGGATGAGCATCCGGATTTCCATCCAGCTGAAGTGATGAAGCTATCGCTCAATCACTGCGATGATGATGAATATCGCGCCTGGGCAGCGCCTTTTCCCTCAGAGGAGTACATGGCGGGTGCCCGCCAGTTTCCCTCACTGGTTCCGATTGGCCCTGATAATCCCGCTGTGCCTGCAAATCGTGCCGCTTGGAAAGTACTCGAGCAGTTCGAAAAGCCATGGATTACAGCGTACGGAGATTCTGACCCGGTAACGAAAGGAGGTGAACAGCGATTTATTGATTCAGTGCCAGGCGCTAAGGGGCAAGCCCACGTCATCATTGAAGGGGCAGGGCACTTTATCCAAGACGATGCAGGGAAAGAACTGGCACAAGTTGTCATCGACTTTGTTAGGGCCAACCCACGATGAACAAGATAATCGGCATTGTTTGTGTAGCAACCCTCATCGTTGGTATTGGTTGGCTTAATCGGGTTGATATGCTCTTAATGGTGGTGAAGTTCCAGAGCGATCGAGAGTTTGAGATTGAACCGGCGAGGGAATTGGCCTGGCAGCAGGGACCTGAGACGCCAGCTTCTGACCAACGACCACCGAATATCGTATTCATACTTGCGGACGACATGGGCTACAACGATATCTCCACGTTTGGTGGAGGCATAGCGGATGGCAAAGTAAAGACACCCAATATCGATCAACTCGCCGCCGACGGCGCAGTGTTTGAGCAATCTTACGCCGGTAATGCGACCTGTGCGCCTTCTCGAGCGATGTTGATGACGGGGCGGTATCCTACAAGAACAGGATTTGAATTTACGCCCACGCCCTCTGGTTTCGGGCCGATGGTGGCTATGATCGGCAATAGTTTGGATAACGGCCTGCCGCCCTATAAATTCAATGATGAGCTGGCAGAGACTGGGTTACCTTATGAAGGGCAGGGCCTGCTGCCTTCCGAGGTAACGGTTGCCGAGGTTCTGAGAGAAAAAGGCTATTACACAGCGCATATTGGTAAATGGCATCTTGGCCAGGGTGAGGGACAGGCACCTAACGATCAGGGCTTTGATGACAGTCTGCTGATGTCTAGTGCGCTTTATTTACCCGAAGATGATCCGAATGTGGTTAACGCGAAATTGGATTTCGATCCCATTGATCAGTTTTTGTGGTCACGGCTGAGTTATGCCAATTCATTCAACAATGCCGGAGAAAAACGGTTTGAGCCAAGTGGATATCTGACAGATTATTGGACTGACGAAGCGGTTAAGGTGATACGGAACAATAAATCGCGACCTTTCTTCTTATATCTTGCCCACTGGGGTATTCACACACCGCTTCAGGCAACGCGAGAAGATTATGAAGCTGTAGGTGATATTAAACCGCACCGCCTCCGGGTTTATGCGGCGATGATGCGCGCGCTGGATCGGAGTGTCGGGCAGATTAATGATACGCTGATAGAGGAAGGTTTAGCCGATAACACAATCGTTGTGTTTTCTTCGGATAATGGTGGCGCCGGGTATATTGGACTACCTGGTGTCAACCAACCGTTCAGAGGCTGGAAACTAACAAACTTTGAAGGTGGGCTTCGAGTGCCGATGTTCGTTAAGTGGCCAAAGAAAGTGGCACCTGGGACTCGAGTAAGTAATCCAGTTGCCCATATTGATTTGATGCCAACATTGGTCGCGGCGGCTGATGCTAAAATTCCGCAAGATGTGGAGCTTGATGGCGTAGATATTTTGCCTCTTGCGACAGGTGACGAGGGAGCGGCCTGGGATCGAAAGACGTTGTTTTGGCAGAGCGGTTATTACCGGGTGGTACGGCACGAGGATTGGAAACTACAAATTTCCGATAACCCCAAAAAGACCTGGCTGTTCGATCTCGCTAACGATCCAACTGAGCAGAACAACCTTGCGACCAGTGAACCTGAAAAGCTGGCCGAGCTTCAAGCACTGCTTGCAGAGCACAAAGCCTCAGCGCGTGATCCCCTTTATCCGTTCGTCGCTGAAATGCCTGTTGCGGTAGATAAAACGCTGGCGACCAAGTTTGTCGAAGGCGATGAATACATCTATTGGCCTAATTAGAGAGGTAGAGGGATAGTGAAACGCGTAGTTCGTTTTTTTGTTGGCGCTGCTGCTCTGCTTGTGCTGCTTTTTGGTGTGGGCTTCTGGGTGATGTTCTTTTCTGAGCGACCACCGCTTACGATAGATCCTGCGACCCTGGGTGGGGATGGCAGCACGCTCAATTACTGCGAGATGCCTGTGCTCGATGGCAGCGGCAAATTGGCGGCCGAGATACCGAAAGGTAATACGCCGGGTTGTAGCTACGATCATTTCCCGCTGCCTGTTCTGGGTGAATGTACCGAGCCGTTGCCTGAGGGTGCGGATGATATCCGCGGCCTTTGGGTGGGCGTTGAGGGTGGTCACACAGGGCACGTCGAGCGTGTTGAGCAATGCGGCTCAAGGGTCGTCGTCACCGCTTCTGGCATTATTCATGATGGTGGGCCTAACAGCACCGGTGGATTGACTTCGAACGATACCGAAGGTCAGGTGTTGTTTGTTATTGGTGAACGGGAATATTGCGCAAGAACGTCCGCGAGCATGATTTGGAATGATGGTGTGTTGGATTTTCACGTGTTTGGTTGGGGGCCTGTTGTCGTGCGCCGATATATGGATCGTGAACAACTCATCTGGGAATACGCGGATGGTTCAATCACGAGAATGGATCGCCTCTGTCAGCTACCGGAAGAACATAAGTACCCCAAACCCCGGGGTTCGAGGATTCAATTAGGATGGAATTAAGATGAAAAGAAAATTACTGATCTCGTTTGGTGTCGTTGCGTCATTGATGGCTATTACTGCGCTCGCACTACCAACAATATTGCACACGGCGGGGCTACACCCTGAATTTCAGGGAGAGATAGCGGGGCCGTTGCCGGGAAGGCGGGCGCTGATCATCACGACAAGCCATGATGTGTTGTCAGCGCCCGGTGAGACGACAGGCGATGAAACGGGCGTGATGGCGTCAGAGCTAACCCATCCTTACTACAGTTTTCTGCAGTCTGGTCTTGAGATTGATGTCGCGAGCATCAAAGGTGGGCAGGTTCCCGTTGATCCGCAGACGCTCAATTTTGTTGTTAGAACGCCCGAGGACGAACGCTATATGGATGATGCTGTCTTGCAGGCAAAGGTGACTAACTCCATTGCGGTCGAGGACGTCGATTTCACTGTCTACGACATTGTTTTCTTGTCCGGAGGTTGGGGTGCTGCTTATGACTTGGGGCAGTCACCGGTTTTGGGAAAAAAGATAAGTGAAGCCTACTATAGTGAGAAGAAGCCGCTGATTGGTGGCGTCTGTCACGGGGTGCTTGGTCTGATTAAAGCGCTTGACAGCGAAGGTAATCTGCTGATTGCTGGACGTAAGATGACAGGCGTCACGGATAAGCAGATCAAAGAATTGGGTATTGAGGTGACACCACTGCATCCAGAAACAGAACTGCGTAAAGCCGGTGCTCGATTTGAGGCGAACAGTGCATTCCGCGACGTTTTAGCCACGCACACTGTTGTCGATGAAGAGAAGCGATTCGTCACGGGGCAGAACCAGAATTCCGGCCGTGAGACAGCGCAGGCGATGTTGGCGTTGCTGTCAGAAAGATAATGGATATGAAAATCTGGGCTTTTGCGCTGATGTTTCTTACCTAGGATGTGTCGGTGAGGCGCAGTGCGGCGCGCAACATCACTTCTTGCGCGCGCTTGGCAGACAGTTTCTGATCTCGACGCAAGCTAACCCAAAACATAACGCCTAGCACGCCATCGATTGCCTCAAACATTAACGGGTCAGCGATTGCCTCTGGAGGCAGAATTGCCCTGAGTCTTTTTCTTCGCCGCTTGACATCATTCCGGGTATCGGATTTCGCTTGATCAGACCTGTGCAGCAGCATAGTCCGTGAAATCTGCGTGGGTAGAAGGTGCTCATAAACGCGCGCGCGCCTCTCTACGATTGTGTGAAGCATCTGGGTGGTGTTTCCAGGTGGCAGTGGTTCATCCATCACGGCAAGTGCTAGCTCTCGCCCTTCTGACAGAACTTCTAGATAAAGTGATTTCATGTCCGGGAAGTGACGGAACAGGGTTCGCGTGGTCAGGCTGGTTCGATGAGAAACTTGTTCCGCGGTCGGTTCGGCATAGCCTTCAATGATTAACTCGCGAGTACAATCGATGATCTTTCTTCGACTGGCTCTGCGGCGTTCCATTCGGCCATCTACTCTTTCTCGCGTCATTCAGTCTCACCTGCTGTACGGATGCTGATGTGTGCATCGCTGTATGAAAAGTACTATCGGCGATTATTCTAACTCATCTAAATAAAACTGTGCTTTTCTTGCCGGCAGAACAAACCGGTTGAAATCGCCGAAGGCGAGTTGCCTTTGTGTCAGCTAATGCGCCTTAGTTTGTTTAAGTTTGATATGCTTGTTACAACAAAAGTATATGAAAAATAAGAAACGGAGTGCAGAGATGTCTGACTTAACGGGTAAGGTTTATGTTGTCACCGGAGGCAACGGCGGGATTGGGCTCGGTATGGCTGAAGGTATCGCCATGGCTGGAGGCAGTGTTGCCGTTTGGGGGCGCAATGACGAAAAAAATCAGGCAGCGTTAGATAAGCTAAAAGCAATAGGTGTTAAAGCGGCAGCCTATGTGTGCGACGTTGGAGACGAAACAGCGATTGTAGATACGATGAAACGAACCGTTGATGACTTCGGTAGATTGGATGGTCTGTTTGCCAATGCTGGTCGCGGTGGTACAGGTAAGAAATTTATCGATATGTCCCTGGCTGATTGGCGCAGTGTGATGGCGATTAATCTCGATGGTGTGTTTCTGACCCTGCGAGAGGCCAGCAAAATTTTGATCGAACAAGGCGAGGGTGGCAGTCTGGTAGCAGTCTCTTCAACCTCAGCAATTCATGGCGCTGCGGGTAATGAAGCTTACGGCGCCGCAAAAACGGGTTTAAATGGTCTTGTTCGGGCCCTAGCGGTGGGGCTTGCCCGTTACGAGATTCGGGTCAATGCGCTGCTGCCAGGTTGGACCATTACCGATCTTGCGTCCGGTGGCTATAATAACGACAAGTTTCGCACGGTGACAACGCAGCGGACGCCAGCGCGGCGTTGGGCTGACCCCAGCGAATTTCGTGAAATTGGTGCTTTCTTAGCAGACACAACCATGACATTTCACACGGGTCAGGAAGTGACAGTAGACGGCGGTTATACCGTTTTTTGACCGTCGCTGTTTGAAGCCGTCGCGCGGTAGGCTTGTTAGAGAGGTTCTTTCGGGGGTTTAGCCATCGCCTCGAGCCAGGTTTGAAATACATTGCTTAATCTTTTATCTAGCTCTTTGGGCGATACGCCAACCCGCTTAGCATAGGGCAATCTAAAGATGCGATATCCCCTGAGCATTGCAGAGATAGCCACTTGTAATGCCTCAAGGTCGTGACCTCGATCGATATCGCCGTCGATCACATCCTGGCGCAGTTGGCTCAGGAGACTGTCGTATAAAGGAATCGGATCAACAGTGTCGTCGCCATCAATGACTAGCAGTGCGCGCAGTTGGCTGTCGTTGGTTGCATCTACGCTGTGTCTGCGGAAAATTCTTAGGCGCCGCGCTACAAATCGAGCAGGTTCCGCACCTTTGGTCAAAGACTCGACGATAAATTTAAATTGACGATTGATCGCTGCGCGCAGTAGCTCCTGTCTCGAGCCGAAATAGTGATAAATGTTGCCTCTGTTTACTCCCGCTCCGTCGGCTACCTCGCGTAGATTGAGGCCGGCAAGGATACCCTTGTCTCTCAGTAGTTTGAGCGCGACTTCAATAAGTTTCTGTTCCGTTTCCGCACGACTTCTTTTTTTTTTCGTTGGGTCAGTTTTAATCACTGGTTTACTCGGTTGCCTGCTATGGGTGGTTGGTCGGTTCAATGTATTTGCATTTGATTGATATTAACAGTTATCATTATGCTATTACAATTTAGCATAACGCTAATTAACATTCGCTATCAAAGTCAGGCGCGTCTCCTTCGGATTCCGCTGTCGCTCGTGAGCAGCATAGGCGGGTAAATGATAAAAAGAGAAATGATCACAGGTTGCATCTTTGTGGGGGTACTCCTGAGTGCATGTGGCGGCGGCACCCAGCCAACGGAGGAGCAGCGCATGGCGCTCAGGCAGCCGTTGTTTGAGACCGAGCATAAGATCATTGATCGTCGTTCAAGCACGGAATCGGATCAGAGTCCGGTTAACAAGCCGCCGATCAATCCGGAACGAAACGCCTATTTCGGTGATCTACACGTACACACAAAATACTCGTTTGACGCCTATGCCTTTGGCACCCTAGCAACGCCGTACGATGCTTATCGTTTTGCAAAAGGTGAAGCAATCAAACACCCGTCAGGTTTTGACATGCAACTGCGTGAACCGATGGACTTTTACGGCGTCACGGATCACGGTTTTTTTATGGGGGTGGCGCCGGTCGCGGCAGATACCAGCACCGATTTTTCCAAATACGCTTTCGCACAAGTTGTGCATGATCTCAATGCGCCCGATAACATGGATAGATGGAGCGTGCTAGACCGGATGCGTAGCTTCGGTCTTGCGCGGGCATTGGCTTTATCGATTGTCGATGGAAAGGTCGACCCTGAAGAGCCGTTGGCAATAACACGAAGCGCCTGGGCTGACTCAATTGATGCGGCAGACCTGCACAACGATCCCGGGCAATTCACCACCTTTGTCGCTTATGAGTACACAACCACAGCGGACGATAACGGTAGTCTACATCGCAACGTTGTGTTCGAGAGTAGTGATCGCTTGCCCGAAGTGCCATTTTCGCGAATGCACTCGCGCAACCCTGAAGACCTGTGGGATTGGATGGACAAGTTGCGTGAGGACGGGGTGGAATCTATGGCTATTCCGCATAACTCGAACAAGTCGAATGGTCATATGTTTACGCTCGAGGATTGGGCGGGTGACCCAATTGATGATGAATATGCGGTGCAACGCATTCGTAATGAACCGTTGGTAGAAATCACTCAGATTAAAGGCACGTCTGAAACCCATCCCCTGTTGTCAACGCGCGATGAATGGGCGGCTTTTGAATTAGTGAGTACGCGCGGTGTTGGCATGGGCAAGCCTATAGCCAGTAAAGCAGAAGGCAGTTATGTGCGTGAAGCGTTGCGGCATGGACTGGAAATAGAAGCGCAGGGCGTTACCAATCCTTTTGCGCTTGGTTTCATTGGCTCCAGCGATACCCATGTGGCCGCTTCACAAAATGATGAAGCTAACTTTGTTTCCAAGTTAGGTGTCTTGTCTGCAGATGCGCAATCCCGTGGTTCTGTGCCGGTAGGTTTTCTGGAAAGCACCGTTTATGGTCTTCTTCCTAATCAGCGTGTGGCAGAAGTAGATGGCAACAGTTATGTAGGCAGTCAACAAACTGAATTTGGTGCGGCCGGCCTGGCAGCTGTATGGGCTGAAGAAAATACGCGTGAAGCAATTTATGCCGCATTTCGTCGAAAAGAAACCTTCGCGACATCAGGTCCGCGTCTACGACTAAGATTTTTTGCCGGATATGATTTCCCCGATGACTTGCTGGATACAGCCAGTGGCGTTTCGTATGCCTATGCCAACGGTGTGACGATGGGTGCCGATCTTACGCCATCTACTTTAGCAAGTAAGCTCGAGAGTGGAAGTCTCCCTAAGCATACCGCACCGAAATTTGCTATCTGGGCGCAGGCGGATGCTAACAGCGCACCGCTGCAGCGACTTCAGATAATTAAAGGCTGGATTAATGCAGCTGGCGAAACCTTTGAAGACGTCATTGACGTAGCTTGTGCGGGCGGTGTCGCGGTAAACGCCAGCACGAATCGTTGCCCGGATAACGGCGCCACAGTCAACTTGAGCGATTGTAGTTTCAGCGCCAATACCGGTAGCACGGATCTACGTGTTGTTTGGACTGATCCTAACTTTGACGCCAACGAACGCGCTTTCTATTATGCGCGGGTGTTAGAGAATCCTACCTGTCGTTGGAACACGTGGGACGCCATTCGAGCCGGCACTCAGCCGCGTGCTGACCTCGCGGCAACGTTACAGGAACGCGCGTGGTCTTCACCCATTCAGTACCTGCCAAGATCAATAAAAACGCAGGACTAACCCCAGAAGCTCAAAGTGCTGCCGTAAGTTAAAGCGAGGTGTCGGAAAATGAAAAAAGTGATCATATTGCTACTTGTTGTGGCGGCTGTGGCAGGCATTGGCCAGGCATTGTTAAAACTGCCCTCAGTACAAGACGCGCTGCTAGTTCGCGGTACCGCTGCTGTTGCCGAACGAGGCGCCGAGGCTTTTCCAGAATCAACGAGCCTCAGGGTTTTTGTTTGCGGTAGTGCATCTCCTTTGGGCATGGGTCAGGCTCAAGCCTGTATCGCTGTCGTAACACCGGAGCACTTCTATCTGATCGACTCAGGCGCAGGTTCTACGGATAACATCAACCGCATGGGGCTGCCAACAGAGCGGCTGCAGGGCCTGCTACTCACGCATTTTCACTCTGACCACATTGCAGAAATATATGAAGTAAACCTCGGCTCTTGGGTGGCTGGCCGACCAGCACCGCTCATGGTTTACGGTCCTACCGGTGTTGGTGAAGTAACCAGTGCCGTGAACGCGGGCTATCGGCTTGATCGTATTTATCGCACGGGCCATCACGGCGAAGCGTTGCTTCCTCCGGCACTTGGTGTGTTGCAGCACAAGACAATTGCGCCGGGCGTGATTCTTGACGATGGCGATCTAAAAATCACCGCCTACGCTACCGAGCATCCCCCCATCGAACCGGCGGTAGGCTATCGCTTTGACTATCGCGGTCGCAGCGTTGTCATTTCCGGGGACGGTAATGTAAATGGTGATACCCGCGAAATCGTCGACGATCTAGATCTGTTACTACACGATGCGCTCTCGGTGCCAACTGTTACTGCGCTGTCTGAAGCGCTGGGCGCAGCAGAACTGCCGAGGCAATCAAAAATCGTAGCTGATGTGCTGGACTATCACGCATCTACGGATGCTTTGATTGAACTCGGCGAGCAGTCGAATGTAGATATGGTGGCCTTCTACCATCTGGTACCTGTGCCATTGAACGATGTACTGGAAGATGTTTTTAAACGCGGTATGCCTGACAACTTTCTGCTTGCGAAAGATCTTATGTGGTTTGATCTGCCCATCGATAGCGATGAGATTATTGTCAATGTTCCCTGACAGCATGATTCGCCCAATGGGCAGGATACATACTCTGTGTTTTTGATGTGAACAATGATGACTCATCGAATATTACTGACTGCACTATTGGCAGTGATGCCTCAGGCCTTCGCCGAAAACATTTACGGTTATTAGAAGCTCGCGACTGAGCGAGGATCGATCGAGATCAATCTTGAGTAAGGAAAGAATACCGAGGTGCACAATGATCATTTTTCAGATTAGGTCGTTAACATCTGGTGATTTAAGCACAATCAAAATATTGAATAAGGTGAAACCTTAATTGGAAATGCCAGCTATGAAGACTGTACAAATCGAACGAAAATTACTGCCCCTGATGTTGGCTACGCTGTTGCTGACTGCTTGCTCTCGCGAATCAGAGGAGGCGCTAAGTTTGCCTGCTGACGCGCATTCAAATGCACAGATTATTGCTCAAACAGCAGCCGCTGATGTGCGGTTGCAAGAGCAGGCAAGGAGCGGAAATCGAAGTGCACAAATCTTTGACACGGAAACAAAGCTGCTGCAGCGCGAGCACGAAAAAACAGGGGCTTCAATCAACAAGCCGGTTGAGCGCAAGGCCTATTTCGGTGATTTGCATGTTCACACGACTTATTCTTTTGATGGCTATGCGTTCGGCACTTTGGCAACACCCTATGATGCTTATCGGTTCGCGAAAGGTGAATCGATTTCGAATCCAGCCGGTTTT
>Ga0206677_10000551_pt1 | contig 35589 bp, 37 predicted proteins | sample M130m12015metaG_FD_155475 | JGI IMG/M metagenome (GOLD analysis project Ga0206677, IMG submission 155475) | Ammonia-oxidizing marine archaeal communities from Monterey Bay, California, United States - M1 30m 12015 | ecosystem: Environmental > Aquatic > Marine > Intertidal zone | place: USA...
AAGGTCTTGAACCATTTCCTGATAAAAATCTAAGTTAGGGGTTTGTTCAAGTCGGTCTCTCCAGGCTTGAGCAAACATCATTCGGTCTGACTGAACACGAGGACTCCACATGGCAGGTCCTTTTGAACGGTTGAGCATTTTATATTGTATCGCACTTGTGTCGGACACTATTCCACTGTATCCGCCGAGGGCGTCAATTTCTCGAACGATTTGACCTTTGGCAATTCCTCCCATAGCGGGATTGCAGGACATTTGTCCGATCGTTTGCAAGTTCATAGTAACAAGCAAAGTCTTAGATCCAATGTTAGCAGATGCAGCTGCTGCTTCTGCTCCAGCATGTCCAGCTCCAACAACAATAACATCATAAGGTGTAGAAAACATATTTATTGTTTCACGTGGAACATTTGAAGACAACGATCTTCGTGTTTCGTCATTAATCTTTTTTCTTCAGGTTTTTTATCAGAATACCCTAATGTATGTAAAAAACCATGTGAAATAAGCCTAAGGTACTCGTTTTCAATGCTTTGTGCGTTTTCGCCCGCATTAAGGGCGCACATGTACTTTGAAACAAATAGCTCTGCATTTATAACTTCTTGATTTCCATAGTCAAACGTTAAAATATCTGTATGGGTGTCATGATTCAAATGATTTTGATTCATTTTCAACATTTCTTCTTTTCCAATAACGTTAACAATAAAAATTTCAATTTCTACTCCATAATCATCTGCTAGATCTTCGACCCAATCTTTCAATTTTGATGGGACTAAATCTAATGGTGGAATGTTGAAAAATTGTATGCGTTTCATTTCTACGCAAATATACAGAAACTAAGGTGATGTAAAAACGAAGCAGAGAGAGTATATTTGTAAAAAAAAGTAATGACTGAACGTGTACGTTTCGCACCAAGCCCAACAGGACCCCTACACATAGGGGGAGTAAGAACGGCTTTGTTTAATTATTTGTATGCAAAGAAGAATAATGGAGTCTTCATATTAAGAATAGAAGACACAGATCAAAAAAGAAAAATTGAGGACAGTGAAGAATATATTTTTGAAAGTTTAAAATGGGCAGGCATAAGTCCAGATGAAAGTGTAAAAAAGCCAGGAGAACATGGCCCTTACAGGCAAAGTGAAAGAAATGATATCTACAAGAAATACATAAATGAACTTCTTGAAAAGAAAGGTGCATACTATGCGTTTGACACCGCTGGTGTATTAGCTAAGGCTCGTGAATTAAATGAAAAAGAAAAAGGAGCATTTAAGTACAATTATGAAAACAGAGGCTCATTTGAAAATTCATTGAGTTTATCTAAAGGGGAAACTGAAAAGAGGATCAATGATGGTGTGCCCTATGTTATTCGTTTACGGGTAAACCCTAATGAAAAAATTATTAGTGAGGATGAAATAAGAAATACGATACGAGTAAATAGCAATGAACTGGAAGACAAGGTTTTGGTTAAAGCTGATGGAACGCCAACCTATCACCTAGCCAATGTAATTGATGATCATTGTATGGAAATTACAACAGTAATTCGCGGGGAAGAATGGTTGCCGTCCTTACCCATCCATGTGCTTTTGTATGAAAAATTCGGATGGGAAAAACCAAAATTTGTTCACTTACCCTTGATCCTTAACCCTTCAGGTAAAGGAAAATTAAGTAAAAGAGATGGAGATAAAAACGGTTATCCCGTGTTTCCTATTCGTTGGAAAGATGAATTTGAAGGATACAAAGAAAAAGGTTTTTTACCTGCAGCACATCTTAATTACATTGCACAATTGGGCTGGAGTTCAGATGCCGAGGATGAAATTATGAATCTCGACGAAATTGTTAAAGAATTTAATCTGGCTAATGTGCAGAAAGGAGGGGCTCGCTTTGATTATGAAAAGGCAAAGTGGGTAAACCAACAACATGTTAAGCGTTTGGATAGAGGAGATCTCATAAACATAATCAAAGGAAAGAGGAAAGATCTAGAAAAAACATATGGTACTAATGAGATCCATGAAATAGCTAATTTAATACAAGAACGCATTGTATTGCTTGAAGACATAGAAAGCTTATGTGATATGTTCGTTGAGGCGCCTAAGAAATATGACGATAAGGTGGTACGGAAGTTAGAGAAACACGACCTAGGCGAATTGACAAATAAGATAGAAAAGTTGGTTGAAGATGCAGAAACTTCTCAATTAAAAGACGCAATTTTTAAATTTTGCAAAGAAGAAAATATGGGGATGGGAATTGTGATGCAAACCTTGAGAATCGCTATCGTTGGGACGCTATCTGGGCCTGATATCCTTGGAGTTATTAATGTTATTGGAAAAAAGAGTACATTAGGACGATTAAAACAATTGAGAAATCATAACCTAAATTAAAAATTATGAGCATTGAAACATATTTTATTTTATTCGTCATTGTAATAATCGTCGCTTCTGGACTTTTTATTGTTAAACAGCAAACTGCTGCTATCGTAGAGCGATTTGGTAAGTTTGTTGCCATACGCCAACCTGGACTTCACATTAAAATTCCTTTGGTGGATAAAGTTGTAGGCAGAATGAGCCTAAAAATACTTCAGCTGGATGTTATTGTAGAAACCAAAACCAAAGATGATGTGTTTGTGAAACTAAAAGTTTCTGTTCAATACAAAGTGGTGTCGTCTAGCGTTTATGATGCTTTTTACAAACTCGATTTCCCACAAGATCAAATTACATCCTATGTCTTTGATGTAATACGTGCCGAGGTTCCAAAGATGAAGTTGGATGATGTATTTGAAAAGAAAAATGATATTGCAAATGCAGTAAAGGGTGAGCTCAACGAAGCAATGACAAACTATGGGTATGATATCATTAAAGCTCTGGTTACTGACATCGATCCCGATGGGCAAGTAAAAGAGGCAATGAATAGGATAAATGCTGCTGAACGCGAGAAGGTTGCAGCGCAATATGAGGGTGATGCTGCACGAATTTTAATTGTTGAGAAAGCAAAAGCTGAAGCTGAAAGTAAACGGTTACAGGGGCAAGGTATTGCCGATCAGAGAAGGGAAATTGCGAGAGGTTTAGAAGAATCCGTAGATGTTCTTAATGGGGTTGGTATTAACTCTCAAGAAGCTTCTGCTCTTATTGTAGTTACGCAACATTACGATACACTTCAATCCATAGGAGAACACACAAACAGCAATTTAATTTTACTGCCAAATTCGCCTCAAGCTGGAAGCGATATGCTTAACAATATGGTAGCTTCTTTTACCGCAAGTAATCAGATTGGTGAAGCGATGAAAGAAAGCAATGAAAGGAAAAAAAATAAGGATAAATAAGCAAACCCTTAACGTTATTCTCTTAAAGGTTCATCAATAAAATTTGGTAAAATAAAATTATTACTTCTTTTTTGCCCAAGTGTCACGAAGACTCACGGTCTTGTTGAACACTAAGTTGTTTTCTGTTGAATCGTCATCAACAACAAAATAACCTAATCGCTGAAACTGAACGTTTGTTCCTACTGAAAGATTTACCAAAGAAGGTTCTACTTGAGCTGTTACTTGCTGAAGGCTTTCTGTATTGATAAAATCAGTAAATTCTTGATCTTTATTTTGACCTGGATTTTCAACGTTGAATAACCGATCATATAAATTTACTTTTGCTTGAATTGCTGTTTCTTGATTAACCCAATGTATCGTTCCCTTAACTTTTCTTTGACTAGCCAAAGAACCTGACCCACTTCTACTATCTGGGTCATAAGTACAATGAACTTCCGCGACATTTCCTTCACTATCTTTGATAACTTTTTGACCTTCAATTATGTAACCGTTTTTAAGACGAACTTCTTTACCGATTGTCAAACGAAAATATTTGCGATTAGCATCTTCTTTAAAATCATTGCGTTCAATAAAAAGATTCCTTGAAAATGGGAGTAAGCGTGAGCCCTGGGAAGCGTCCTCTGGATTGTTTTCAGCCTCCACCTTTTCTGTAGATCCCTCAGGATAATTGGTAATCACTAATTTAATAGGGTCTAGAACCGCCATAAAACGTGGAGCTTTAGTATTTAGATCTTCACGAACACAAAATTCTAATAAGGAAACGTCGATTACGTTTTCTCTTTTAGAAATTCCAGCAGTTTCGACGAAATTGCGTAATGATTGCGGCGTGTAGCCCCTTCGTCTCAAGCCAGAAATAGTTGGCATTCTTGGATCATCCCATCCCGTTACTGTTCCATTTTCAATTAAAACAGCTAATTTTCTTTTGCTAGTAACAGTGTAAGACAAGTTAAGTCTTGCAAACTCTCTTTGTTTAGGGTGTTTATGGTCTAGTGGGCTTATGTGGTTTAGGAACCATTCATACAAGTCTCTATGCGGTTTAAATTCGAGTGTACATAAGGAGTGTGAAATAGATTCGATGTAATCGGATTCACCGTGTGTCCAGTCATACATGGGATAAATACACCATTGATTGCCTGTTCGATGATGTTCTTTATTAAGTATTCTGTAAATAACAGGATCTCGCATGAGCATGTTTGGGGATGCCATATCAATTTTTGCTCTGAGAACCAGACTTCCTTCATTGTGTTTTCCATCAGCCATTTCTTTGAATAGCTTCAGGTTTTCTTCTGGTGGTGTATCTCTAAAAGGGCTGTTGGTACCCGCTTGTGTTGGTGTTCCTTTTTGAGATGCTATTTCTTCAGAAATTTGGGTGTCGACATATGCTAATCCTTTATTAATCAGCTCATTTGCCCAAGCAAACAATTGTTCAAAATAATCTGACGCATAACATTCTTTTGCCCACTGATAACCTAACCACTGAATGTCCTTTTTAATAGCATTAACATATTCTACACTTTCTTTTGCGGGGTTTGTATCATCAAAACGAAGATTTACTGGAGCATCAAAACGCTTTCCCAAATTAAAGTTTAAAGCTATTGCTTTGACATGACCAATGTGCAGATAACCATTCGGTTCAGGAGGAAAACGAAAACGAAGTTCTTCTGGAGAAAAACCTGCGTCTAAGTCGTCTTGAATAAGCTGTTCTATGAAATGTAATGAGTCTATTTTTTCAGTCATGAAAATATATTTTTACAAAGATATTGAAAAAGAAAAAGGGATCGGACTATTATTAACTCCTCTTTTTTATATTTGCCGAAAGTCAAACTATGGGAATTATTCGTGTTAAAAACATCAAACTCTATTCAAACCACGGTTGCATGGTCGAAGAGGGTAAGATCGGTAGTGATTATGTGGTTAATGTAAAAGTAAAAACAGATTTGTCAAAATCTGTCAAGACGGATAAGCTTGTCGACACTGTGGACTATGTGTCAATTTATTCTATTGTGAAAGAAGAAATGAACCAAAGAGCAAAACTTCTAGAAGTTGTGGTTCAAAGAATTATTGATCGTATTTTAGAAGAGCATGAAACGGTTCAGTCTGTTCGGGTAAATGTGGCTAAGAAAAATCCACCGATTGGTGGGGAAGTAGAGGAAGTAAGTGTAGAACGAAAAGGGAAAAGAAAAAAGGAATAAAAACATTTTATTTATTACTTTTGCCCAACTGGCATCGTGGCCGAGTGGCTAGGCAGAGCTCTGCAAAAGCTTGTACAGCGGTTCGAATCCGCTCGATGCCTCAAAAAAAAACCCGTATTTTGAATGCGGGTTTTTTGATACAAATTGTTTAAAGAAAATTTAACAGTTACTAATTCATTTCTGTAATTGTTCCTCCAATTCTTTTTGTTTTTATGAGTTTAGTAGGTCTTCCGTGGATTCTTACTGTTCCTCCGACGTTTACAGTAGCTTCTAATAGGTCCGATGCATGAATGTAAGCAACACCTCCAGCTGTAACTTTTACAGTTGTTTGTTTTGTTAAGAGCTTTTCTGATTCACAAATTCCTCCTCCCAATATTTTTAGTACATGATTTACTGTTGATCCTTCAATATTCAGGGTTGCTCCAGAATTTACACTGGATTCAATTTTTTCGGATTCAAGATTTAGTTCAATACTCGATCCTTCGTGTGCTTTTAATTCAATACTCGTTGTCTTTAAAACAGCTTTTGATTCAACAATTGAACCTTGATAAGTATGAATTAAATCTAAAGGCTTGGAAAAATAGATTTCTATGTAGGTGTTTTTTGGATTAAAAATCTGATCCAATGAGTGTTTAATTCGGAGCACATCTTTTTTAAGTGTTGTAACAACCGTTTCAAAGTTTTCTCCTGATAGAATAAGTTTATTCTCCGTTGAAGGGATCAATTTTACTTGAATTCCCGAAAACACTTTAATCCCAGAAAATGGACTCATCATAATGGTTTTAGAACGTTCTACACGTTTGTTTTCTTGAACAGGTAGTGAATCTTGAACAACTGTTTGTGCAGAAATGAAGTGCCCTAAGAAAAAGGATAATAAAATAAAAATTGATTTCATATTATGAATTTAATCGTTTTCTAAAATTAATAAATCTATGCGAGAACCTCTTCTTTTATCTTGAAATCCAAATGACGCTTTATCAAATCAGCTTTCAAAACGCTAACATTAATAGAATCGCCTAGTTGGTATCTCTTTTTTGTTCGTTCACCTATCAAAGCATGTTTTTTCTCATCGTAATTGAAAAAGTCTCCAGTAAGGTCTTTTATTCGAACCATTCCTTCACATTTATTTTCAACCAATTCAACATAAACACCTCGATCAGTTACTCCTGAAATAACTCCTTCAAATACCTTACCAACCTTATCTTCCATAAATTTGATTTGCATAAATTTAATAGAATCTCGTTCAGCTTTTGTTGCCAATTGTTCTCTTTGGGACGAATGAACACAAGCTGTTTGATAAAAGTCAATATTTTTTACTTCTTGTTTTTTTAAGTGTTTTTCTAATAATCGGTGGACCATGATATCAGGATAACGGCGAATGGGCGAAGTAAAATGTGAATAAAAATTGAATGCTAAACCATAATGACCAATATTTTCCATTTTATATTCTGCCTTACTCATACATCGAATCGTTAGGGTATCTATTAGATTTTGTTCTTGTTTCCCTTGAATGTCAGACAATAAACGATTCAATGATTTACTTACATTTTTTGTTTTTAAATCCAATTTATGACCGAAATTAGACACCACCATTTGTAAGTTATTTAGTTTTTCGACATCAGGTTCGTCATGAATTCGATAAACAAAAGGTAAAGGTGTTTTTCTATTTCCAACGAAAGAAGCAACTCTTCTATTTGCAAGCAACATAAATTCTTCAACTAACTTATTGGCATCTTTGGATGTTTTAAAAAATACACTTTCTGGAGTTTCGTCTTCTTTTAAAATAAAATTTACTTCAACACGATCAAAAGATAACGCCCCTTGGTTCATTCGTTCAATACGAAGTTTTTTAGCCAATTTATCTAAACTAAGAACTGCTAATAAAGTATCGTTATCAACCGTGTAAGCTTTACCTGTTAATGAAATATTATCAGAAATTTTATTCTTTTGTGTTTCTATCAACTCTTGAGCCTCTTCATAAGCAAAACGGTGATTGGAATAAATTACTGTTTTTCCAAACCATTCTTCTAATACTTCTGCTTTTGAGTTCATTGTAAAGACAGCTGAGAAACAATATTTCTCTTCTCTGGGACGTAATGAACAAACACCATTGGATAATACTTCTGGTAACATAGGAACAACGCGATCTACTAAGTAAACTGAGGTTGCTCTTTCAAAAGCTTCTTGATCTAAAATACTATTTGACTGCACATAGTGCGATACATCAGCAATATGAATCCCTATTTCAAAACGATTTTCGTCTAAAACCTTAAAAGATAAAGCATCATCAAAATCCTTGGCAGTTTTTGGATCTATTGTAAAAGTCAATGTTTTCCTAAAATCTCTTCTTTTTTTTATCTCTTCTTCACGGATATTTTGATCAATAGAATTTGCTTCATTTTCTACTTCTTGAGGAAAGCGATAGGGTAAACCATAGTCAGATAAAATAGCATGCATTTCTGTTCGCGTGTCTCCTTGTGGACCAAAAGATTCTATTAAATTACCGTAAGGCGATTCTGCTCTTTTTGGCCAATTACTGTATTCTACTAAAACCTTATCACCATTGTTGTAACCCGTTAATTGTTTTTTGTCAATAAAAAAGTCCGTGTACATTTTGGCTCCCCGTGTTAAAACAAAAGCATAGTTTTTTTCTATCTGTAAGACGCCTACAAATTGAGTTTTGTTTCGTTTCAAAATTGCTGTTATTTCGCCTTCAAAAGCACCTGATTTTTGCTTGCGTTTGTAAACATAAACTTCCACCAAGTCTCCTTGAAAAGCTCTATTTAAATTGTTTTTAGGAATTACAATGTCGTGTTCCAATTCTTCACATACAACAAACCCTCGTCCAGTTGATGTTACGTCAAGTATTCCTTGATAATATTGCTCTCCTGTTGATTGTAGCTTGTATTTTCCTTTTGATAGGCTACTAAGAATTTTATTTGAAGTTAAACGATTTAAAATTTTAATAATTTCATTTCGCTTCTTAGTATCCGTTATTTCAAAAATAGCGGCGACTTGTTTGTAATTGTATTCTTTATTAGGGTTGTTTCGAAATTGTTTTATTAGTTTTCGTTCTAAAGAATTGTTTTTCTTCTTTTTAGCCATAAAACAAAATTACTCTATTAATATTGAACGCCAATCTTTATTATGAACAGTCTTAACAATAATAATAATTTGTTTTAATTAAAATTTAAAAAAAATGATGTTTATTATGTAGTGTTGATAGCGGTATTTTTTTTTATTCTTTTTTTTGTAGATATCACGAAAGCATTATTGTAAACATTTTATAAAGTTTTATTAGAAAGTTAAAAGCTTTATTTTAAATAAATTAATAGATTTATGAACATCAGTTAACATTGAAGATTTGTAATAAATAATAAAAAAAGAATAAGAAAAGTGAGTTAATAAGTTGGGGTGTTTTTTAACATTAAAAAAAATATTTTTAGAAAAATAAATTTTGATATTTTGAATAAAATTTTAACCAAAAATTTATTTAAATATATGTTCTCTAGATAGAATAACTTATTAACAAAGTATCCTATTTATTAGATTAACTTATGAACAAGATTGCTAGGTTTGTTTACATTTATAAAAAAATAAAAAATGCAGTTTTCTATTGGGAATGACCACGCAGGTGTTGAGTACAAAGAAGCAATTGTTTCTTATTTAGAAAGTAAAGGACATAAGGTATCAAATCACGGCACAGATAGTGAAGAAAGTGTAGATTATCCTGACTTTATTCATCCTGTTGCTCAAGACGTATCATCAAAAAAAGCAAATTTTGGAATTATTATTTGTGGAAGTGGTAACGGCGCTTCTATGACAGCAAATAAACATCAAGATATTCGCTCGGCTCTTTGCTGGAACAAAGAAATTGTTGCTTTAGCTAGGCAACACAATGATGCTAATATTTTAAGTTTACCGGCTCGCTTCATTTCAATTCCTCAAGCAATTGCAATGGTAGAAGTTTACATAAATACTGAGTTTGAAGGTGGTAGACATCAAAACCGAATAAACAAAATACCCTGTGTTTAATGTTATCATTTTCACAAAAAAAGTTTGATAAACTTTCGCTTCAAGAATTACATGATATTTATGCACTTCGTTCTGAAGTTTTTGTTGTTGAACAAGATTGTGTCTATCAAGACATAGACGGAAAAGATTTAAATTCTATCCATGTATTAGGAGTTGAAAATAAAAAATTAGTAGCCTACGCAAGAATTTTAGATAGGGGGCTTTCTTATCCTAATCACGCCTCTATTGGAAGAATAGTTGTTTCACCATCTTACAGAGGAAATAAAACAGGTCACAGTTTGGTAAACTTTTCTATTAGAACAACTCAAAAGGCGTATAAGCAAACACCAATTAAAATTTCAGCTCAAGCTCATTTAGAAAATTTTTACAAAGAACACCATTTTAAACCAACAGGCGATAACTATTTAGAAGATGGTATTCCTCATATTGCCATGATTTATGAGGAACCGTAAAGTCAATAGGTATAAAATTAGCGAACACAGTTAACTATGGTTTTCAAAAACATTTTTTAGTTCGTTGATAAGCTCATGTGTTGTTGGCGATTTTCGTCCGTTAAAAATTAACATACAAGATCCATTGAAAGGGATTGTTTTCTCCACTGCTTTTAGTGCAATACGCAACTGTCTTTTTATGCGGTTTCTATCAACAGCCCGCTTGAAATTTCTTTTGGGAACAGATACACCAGCATAGAGCTTGTTGTCTTTTTTATTAGCTTCAAGAACTTTGATTAGCAAGTGTTTAGTTTGGTGAATGGAACCTTTTCGAAAAAGTATATTTATTTTTTCTTTTCCTTTTAGGCGATTTAGGGTAACCGTTTTATTCATTGGTAAAGGTATTGTTATCACGGTCAACGTCTGCCATGTAGTAGGTAGGATCAATAATGATTAAATCAATGTCTTCTTTTTTACGATCTATTGAAAAAGAATATTTTGGATTAGACCATGACCAATCTTTTTCTACATTCCAAGGCGCATCATAAGGGTTTTCTTTTTCTCCACGCATTAAAGTAATGGGGACATAATAAAATTCTTGTGAGCCGTCTTTGTACCGGATTAGAATATCCAAAGGCATTGGCATAAGACCAATACGTTTTAAATTGACTTGTGTGCCAGATTTTTCCGAAACAACGTTTTCTACGGCATAATCAATTTTGTTTGTGGTTTGTGTCCAATCAGTCAAATACCACCGCAGCTGGATTCCAGAAACTCGCTCAGCAATTCTTCTGATATCATTTGGAACGGGATGTTTAAATTTGTATTCGTTGTAGTAAGCTTTTAAGGCTTTAAACAGCTTATCGTTTCCGATAATGTAACCCAGTTGGCTAAGAAATACCGCTCCTTTATTGTAGGCTGTGCTTTCATATGCGTTGTTAAAATGATATCGATTCGCATTTGTGGTTTGGGGCTGTTCTTCCCCTGAGTTTGCAAGAGCTAAATAGCCGTTGTAAGAATTCATAAGAGGAAATATTTTATCTTCTTTTAAAACAACATTTTCTGCTAAGGTCGAAATAAAGGTTGTAAAGCCCTCATCCATCCACTCGTGTTTGGTTTCGTTTGTTGCCAAGATAAATTGGAACCAAGAATGAGCAAGCTCATGTGCAGTTACACCCACTAAAGATCCAAATTTTCGTCCACCAGTAATAAGTGTGCACATTGCATACTCCATACCACCATCACCTCCTTGAATCACAGAATATTGCTTGTATGGATAGGGACCAATTTTATCGTTAAAATATTCCATTAATTCAGCAGTAATTGGTTGAAGTTTTTTCCAGTTTTCAATGATTTCAGGGTCGTTTTTGTAGAAAAAATGAAGATCAACATTGTCTGGACCAGGATAAATGTCATGAATGTAATCTGGGTCTGCGGCAAATGTAAAGTCGTGGACATCCGGAGCTATGAAATGCCAAGTGATTTCTCCTTTTTTAGATTTTGACCGTTTGCGATCACTGTATCCTTTTCCAATTTCATCAGCATTTTGAAGATAACCACTACCTCCAACCGTAAAGTCTTTGTTTAAAGTAATTTTTACATCAAAATTTCCCCAAACACCATGGAACTCTCTACCTGTGTAGGGATCTGTGTTCCAGCCGTCAACATCGTATTCTGAGAGCTTGGGATACCATTGTGCCATAGAAAAAGCGACCCCTTCCTCAGAGTTTTTCCCGGCACGGCGAATTACATCAGGAACATGACCTTCAAACTCCAAATCCAAAACAGTAGATTGTCCTGAGGCTAGCGGTTCATTTAGGGTAACTTCTAAAATAGTTCCAGACTCTTTTGTTTGAACCAGTTTTCCATCTTGTTTTAAATTAGAAACCTTAAGGTACCCGCTTTGATCTGCGGACAAAGTGTCTAAATTTATCTCGAATCTTCGGTTTTTATCACCTCCGTTTTTAAGTCGAATAGCCATGTCGCTTTCTGGATGAAAAGCATTAAAATACAAGTGATAGAAAATCTTTTTTAAAGTTTCAGGAGAATTGTTGGTGTAGACCAATTTTTGAGACCCTGTGTAAACAGCAGTTTCTGTATCCAAACGAACAGACATGGTGTAATCTACTTTTTGCTGCCAATATTGAGCTAAAATGGAGGTCGAAAAAAGGCTAAAGACAATTAAAGTAAGTTTTTTCATGAGTATGATTTTAAAAAGACAAAGATAAAAGTAACAAACTAAGAATTAAAATAGTCTTTAAACCTAAAACTTTCTTTACAACGAATTCCTTTAACTGTTTTTATGAGCTCTACAAGTTCATTGTCAGCATCATGTTCTAGGAAGAGTAAAAATTTATTTTCTAATGCATGTTCCAAAAAAGAAGTTTTTTCTTCTAAAGTCAACAAAGGACGAGTATCATAACCCATAATGTAAGGAATAGGTAAGTGCCCAACAGTTGGAATAAGATCCGCAGCAAATACAATTGTTTTTCCCTGATATTGAATTAGAGGAAGCATTTGTTTTTCGGTATGTCCATCCATAACCAATACATCGAATCCCAAGGTAGTTTTCAGTTGTTTTCCGTCTCCTTTGATAAGATTTAATTGCCCACTTTCTTTAATGGGAAGAATGTTTTCAGGGAGGAATGAAGCTTTTTCTCGAGTGTTCGGATTGGTTGCCCACTCCCAATGATTTTGATGAGACCAAAAGCGAGCATTTTTGAAAGCGGGTTCCAAAATTCCTGCCGAATTGTAATGGATAGCACCACCACAATGATCAAAATGAAGGTGGGTAAAAAAAACATCAGTAACATCATCACGATGAAACCCTGCTTTTTTTAATGACTTATCAAGAGAATGGTCGCCCCAAAGTGAATAATACCCAAAGAATTTATCGGATTGTTTATTGCCCATCCCTGTGTCTATTAAAACGAGTTTATTTCCGTCTTCTATGAGTAAGGATCTGGCGGCCATTTTAATTCGATTCTTTTCATCCGAAGGGTTGGTTTTTTCCCAAATGGGTTTAGGAACAACACCAAACATTGCACCCCCGTCGAGCATGAAGTTTCCTGTTTCAATAGGATGTAATTTCATGGATAATTAATTTTTCAATTGAATTCGAGTTAAAATATTATCCGAAGTCATGTACAATATGCTTTCTTCAGAGTTAAAGGTACAATTTGCAGTTGCTACTTTAGTTTTTATGGTCCCAATGTGTTTCCCTTTTGAGGTAAAAATCAATACCCCTGAAGGACCTGTTGCAAATACATATCCTTTGCTATGAACCTTCAAACCATCTGCTAGGCCAAGTCCTTTTTTTTCTGTTGCATCAAAAAATAAACGATCATTTACAACATTTCCATTCTCTAGTGAAAGAGCCATCCACAAGTTTCTTTTTGGATCAGAATTAGCTACATACAAAACGGTCTCGTCTTCAGAAAGAGCCAGCCCATTTGGACGGTTTAGATCAGAATAAATTAGAGTAATATTTCCTTTTCGATCTAGGCGATAAACTCCATTAACTTGAATTTCTTTTAAGGGATCTTCATCTCCAGACAAACCATAAGGTGGATCAGTAAAGTAGAGATCTCCTTTTTTTGAAAGAATTAAATCGTTAGGGCTGTTAAAACGCTTTCCTTGGAAACGATCAATGACTGTTTCAAAGGAACCGGGCTTGCTAAGAGGTTTTTTAATCATAGCAACCCTACGATCTCCGTGTTGAGCAATTAAAAGGTTACCCTCAGCGTCAAGAATTAAACCGTTTGCCCCACTCTTTTTTTTGTTTGGCGCATATCCAGTGTACCCACTTGGATCGAGGTAAACAGAAAGTCCCTTAGCTTCCTCCCATAAATACATTTTGTTTTCAGGAACATCGGTAAAAAGAAGACCATTCAACTCAGAAACCCACACAGGCCCTTCCGCCCAGCTAAATCCCTCTGCCAAAACCTCTATTTCAGCATCAGAAGCTATTAGTTTATTTATTTCATTATCCAAACGCTCGACAGATCCAATTGTTTTTTGACCCAAGGCAGACCCAAAAAGGAAGAGTATTAACAGGCTAAGAATAGGTTTAATCATGGTGTTCTTGTTTGTTTAATAATTGGGTAAGTTCGGTTCCAAAGGCTAACATTTTTTTTATTTCTTCTATGCTAGAAAGTCTGTTTCTACCTTTGATCAAAAGGATGTTTTCATTTGACTCGACATGGAAATAAGAATGACTTTCAAAAAAGAAAATAATTTCTGAAGTAAACCATTTTTTAATTTCTTTTCTGTCTTTTCCAGTGAGAAAAAAACGTTTAGAAAAGTCGGGAGCCTCTTTAAAATTGATGTCCTTGTATCCTCTAGCCTCATATAAGCCAACTAATAAGTAATCTTTATCCAAAATAAACTGAGGAAGCTTTTGATCCAATTCGATCATTAGAAAAGAGGATTTTAGTCCCTCTTTAGCAATAAACGCCCCTTCACTGTATGAAATATCAAATAATTTAAAACGATTGGATTCATCGGCAAGTAAATTGTATTGATAGTTAATTTGTTTTGTTTTAAAATATTCAAATTGTTCTATCCCTGCTGCTTCTGAGGAAAGTTCGGGACGATAGGACCAATTCAAACTTTGAGCAAATTTTTGCAGAGATTTTTGTCTTTTAGTCAAATTGGTGCTTAAACTTAAAAAATCCGGTAATGGCAGCACCTTTCTAATAGCAAAAGGGTGTTGTGTATTCGAGAAATGAACATCAAGACCAATGATTTCAAAAACACCATTTTTATTTTTAAAACTTCTTCTGTAATCATTGAGACCCTCCATAACCGTATGATCAACAAACTCACATAAAGAGAAATCAATTATGGCGTGTTCGGTTTCAGGAATTTCATCCAACAGAGCTTTTAATTTGTAAAAGTTTAAAAAACTACAGAAGTTTTTTACACTAACAAAATAGTTCCCGCTATCTTCTTCTCTAAACATCAACACATTTGGTTTTAACCAATTTCGCGTGAACAGAAAAAGACTCTTGTTGATTATCACATGAGTAAAAAATGTTGCCATAACCCCTAAAGCAATTCCGGGAATTAGCCCGTAAGCTAATGTCATTCCAAGGGTAACCATAAAAATAACGGCTTGTTCTTTTCCTATTTTGAACAACATGATTAGGTTTTCAGGCGCCGCCAAACGATAGCCTGTGTAGACTAATATTGCGGCTAAAGCAGGCAATGCAATGCGTTGAATTTGATCTTGAAAGAGTAAAATAAACAACAACAAAAAGAGCGCATGAAATAAATTTGCAGAACGATTTGAACCTCCATTATTCACGTTTACCGAACTTCGAGCGATAACTGTTACAACATTTAATCCTCCTACAAAACCACTTATTGTGGTTGCAATTCCAAGGGCTCTAAGGTCTTTATTCACGTTTGACCTTCTTTTCAAAGGGTCCAATTTGTCAACTGCTTTTATGCTCAATAAAGATTCAATACAAGAAATCAGGGTAAGCGAGAGAACAATGCCAAGAAATTTAACACTATTTATTTTACTAAAATCGGGAAAAGGAAGGCTTCCCATTAGATTTTCGGGGAGAGTAATGAGCAGATTTTCTCCCATAGGGTACGGAACAGCGGCGACATATTCATAATAGTAAGACAATCCAACAGCCAAAAGAACAACCCACATAGGGGCTGGAACCAATTGAAAAAATGGATTTTGAATCTTTGAATACAAGATCAAAATTAAAAAACTTCCAACCCCTATTGCAGCAGCAACAAGAACTTCAAGAGAAGGGTTTTTAACGAGGAATAAAACACTATCGGGGACCTGATAAAGCAGCTCTAAAGGGCTGCCAAAAGCTGTTGTTATTCCTAGCATTACGTGTATTTGTTTGGAAAGAATACCAATACCAATTGCGGCTAACATTCCTTGAAGTGCTGAGGCCGGAAAAAATTCACTTAAAGCGCCAAAACGAAACAGACCAAAAAGAAAAATTAAAATACCAGAAATTACGATTGCCGCTAACGTAAAAAGATACCCTTGATAAAGATCACCATTTCCTAAAAGTGTGATGGAGGAGAGCAAAACAATAACTAAACCATTCCCAGGACCAGCAATAGTTAGTTGTGATCCACCCATAAGAGCAACAACAATTCCACCAACAATGGCAGAAAGAATACCAGCAATAGGAGGAGCTTCAGAGGCGATTGCCAACCCCAAACCCAAGGGCAAAGCAACCAAAGAAACAACAAAACCTGAAAAAATATTTGCAGGTAGTGCCCCCATAAAGTTTTGAAATTTATTTATTTTACCCATTTTCTTTATTTTGAATTATGAGAACATCTGTTGGAAGTTCGGATAAAATATGTTCAAGATCTTTCGGAAAAATTCGCTCTAAAAAACTCTTTCGTGTTTCTGCGGCATTCATAACAAGCAAATCGGCTCGTACAACCCTTGCATAATGTCCGATAGAATATCCTCGGGTTCCAAAAATATTTTGAAGATGAACTTGAGTGCTTTCTTTTAATTCATCAGGAATATGGTGTAATATTTCACGAACCCGAGAAAGTTCACGACGTTTCAATTTCTCTTTTTTTAGAGTAACTTTTCTCAAACTTCGATCATCGTATGCTAAAGCAGCAACTTCAGAGCGATCAATTTCTTCAACCAAAGTAAGCTTTGGAATTCCCAATGCTTGAGCGAAGTAAAAAGCAAAATTAATTGTTGTTTTTGTCTGTGGGCTCTCAAAAGCATTGACCACAACATGTTGTGATGCTTTTCGTATAACAGAAGGCTTGATCATTAAAAGAACAGAACAAGGCGCCTTACGAGTTAGTTTTCGGGCAATAGAACCCATGTAAAACTTAACCATGTTTTCACGTTGCATAGCGCCGAGCAACAGTAAATCAATTTCATTTTTTTTACATTGATCAATGATAGTTTCTACAGGCTTTCCTTCTTGCCAAATTACAGAGACTTGTTTCAATTTAATCGGAGTTTCTTCTAAGAGACTGTTAAGGGTTTGTTCTTTTGAAACAGATTTAGATCCAACATGAAGAAAATAAAGATGTGCATCAAAAAAATCAGCTAGACGAATAGCCTCAAAGACATTTGCTTTAAGGTTGGGAGAAAAAGCGAATCCAATTAAAATTTTATGAAAAGATGTTTTTTTCAAAAAGCTTCTTTTAATGAAATATACAGAAATAAATTGAAAAAAAATAACCCTCTCATATTGTAAAAAGGTTATTTTTAACAAACTCTGTGCGTAAGACGAGATTCATTTTGTTTACCCTACAATCAATTTCGTCAAGATTATTCGTTAAACGAATGTTTTTTTAAAGCAGGACCCCTTCGGATTATTGTTGAGGTTCCTTTAAGCCTAAGGGAGGTGAAGATAGTTTTTAAGGTTTTTAACATGCTCTTCAAAAGCATGAACCCCTTGGGCGGTAATTTTAATTTCTGTCAAGGGATGGCTTCCTTTAAAGCGTTTTTCAATTTTTATGTATTTGGCATCTCTGAGCTTGTACAATTGTACGCTGAGATTTCCTTGAGTTGCGTTTAGTTCTTCTTTTAGGTAAACAAAAGAAGCAGTTTTTAACTTGATTAGCAAAGACATAGTCCCCAAACGCAAACGACTTGTAAGCAAGGGATCCAAAGGGTTCATGATTTATAATTTTTAAGGAGGTAACCAGGAATTAAATAAGAAATTACAATAACTCCTGCATACAACACCAATAAGGACTCTTTGGGAACAAGCACACTGTAAAAAGGGAAAGCAAGCAAGAAAACGCCGCCAAAAGTTAAAGGGTTAAATTTAAGAACAGCTCCACTTACAGCGGTGCCAATTCCAACAGTAACGGGAAATAAAACCCAAGGGTTAATTTTTATCTCTGCAAAAGGCATTAGGATGACAAAAAAAAGTATTACACAGCCGATAATCGTCCACAGCTTAGAAAGAAAATATTCAATATGTGTTTCATGTTTTTTCTTTTTTTCTTTTTTTCGGTAGTACATCAGCATTCCAACAAATCCCAAAAGGGTTGTTATTGGCCAAGCTAAATAGCTTAAGTTTCCCAGTGAGCTGTAAGCCATAAGAAAATATGTCAAAAGCGAAGTTAGGCTTACCAACCAACCCCATAAAATAAAGGGGAAACTGTGTTTTTTTAAGTTTTCTTTTGCTTTTGCAATGGCCTGAGAAATGATTTCAAACTGTTCTTGTGGGTCAGATACATTTGTTTTCATAGATTAAGAATTTAAAAATTAGACCACAAACATAAACTAGTTTATTTAATAAACCAAATGCTTTCTTGCTTATTTATTCATCAAGAGTTGAATGTCATCAGAAAGTTGTTTAATTTCTAGGGGAAGAGTACCATTGTAAATTCCTCTAATTCTAAGGGATTGATCAATAAGCAAAACGTGTTCTGTATGTAAAAAATCGGTGCTGTCTTTTGTAAACCCTAGGTTTTCTTCAGCAAAGTAAGAGGTGCGGGCAAGAGCATAGATTTCAGATGTTTTGCCAGTTAGAAAGTGCCAATTTCTTTTCTTTATTTCATAGTCTTTGGTGTAGGATTTTAATTTTGGGATCGAGTCGATCCAAGGAGTTACACTGAAAGAAAGCATCACAAAATCTTCATCTTTTTCATAACGCTCCTCTAAAGATTTAAAATTATTGGTCATTATGGGACAAATACTAGCACATTGAGTGAATACAAAATTAGCAACATGAATTTTTCCTATGAGGTCTTCTAGCCCAATTTCTTGACCGTTTTGATTTTTAAAAACAAAAGAATCAATTTTATGGTCAATTTTTTTTTCAGCTTCTTTTTGAGTCAAAAAAAGAGGGTTAAAATCAGGGCTGTTGTAGTAGGGCAAAGAATTTGATTCAATACACCCAACACTTAGAACACTAATGATTAAAATTCTAAAAAATACTGTCCTTGACATTAATGCAGTTTTTGGTTCCCAATAAGCCATAGCGTCTGCCATTTTTAATGATGTAATTATTTTTTATTTTTCCATTGTCATACCAAACCTTTTGGCTGCCTTCTTCATATCCGTATTTAAAATTGAGGCAGGAAATTAATTTTCCTTTAGGGCTCCATGCTTTTTTAAAACCATGATAAACATCGTTTTCTAATTGATAGTGAAATTTAAGCTGACCAGACGGGAAGTAGAAAAAATGATCTCCCTTTTTTACACCCATATCAAAAAACCGTGATTCTCGTAATTGACCGTTGGGATAGTAATTTTTCCACACCCCGTTTTTCTTTCCCGATCGATATTCTTCAACACTCAAAGTGTCTTTATTGTAATTGATTTTTAGGGAAATACCATTAAAAAGAACATTATTGTTGTACGTACGCCCCCCTATGGTTTCTAAGTTTAGAAAGCGGGCATCATAGGTGTCAAGCATTGAATTTTCGCAAGCTAAAAAGCATAGGATTATCAGATATAGTATTTTATTGTGTAACCGTTCCAGGCGCTCCATAATAACCGCTTCCGTTTAAGTAAGGATCAGCATCCGTTATGTGATAGTGATAGGTTCCATTTGGGAAATCATCTGTTATATGAGCATGACCATGAAACTCATCAAGATCGCTATTGGTTATGCGGTTACCATTTTCAAAGGGACCATAAACGGGATATCCATCCAATAGAAAACCCAAAATAACATCATTCCCTTTGGAAGCTGTTAAATAAGTAGGTTCTATGTGGTAATGGTAAACCCCTTGTTGTTGCGGGTGACCGTTGTATTGATCAAAAGAATTAATCTCGTTGGTAAGCGGTTGATTATTGGGGCCAGCGTATTGATTAAAAAAAGCAACTCCATTTATGGCTACCCCGATACTTCCAAGACTTGTTGGTCTAGGGCTTGATGTTGGAGATGGCTCTAAAGGTATTTTGTAGGTGTAATTTGCGGTTGTAATAATTCTATTTGGATTTAAGTTAAAATTATTGTTGACCCCGTCATAAGCAATGTTCCGTGAATCCTCCTCCTCAAAATAAGGGCTGTTATGATCGGGAACACCATTTACTTCAATAACGACAAAGTCGCCCTCGAGATAAATGTCAGAAGCATTGTAAATTTTAGAGTAGATCGGAGGAACTTCGGAAGAAATAACATCGTTTTCTGGAAGCTCAGAGATATCTTCTTTGGAACTGCAAGAAATTATGAAGAAAACCAAAAAAGAAAACCCAAGAAGGTAAAAATAGTGTTTCATGAAGAGTAATTATTTTAGAACTCTGTTGTTTTATAAGGGTTTAATTTAACAATAAATTTTAAAGTATTTTTTTTTCGAAGCAAATACTGTTTTCTGTATTTTGGTAGGGCTCATAATTGGGAATGATTTGGTATTTAAATTTTCGATAAAGCGCAACAGCTTCGGGTAAGTTTTTCCCAGTTTCCAGAATACATTTAGGGACCTTTAAATCTTTCATCCAAGTTTCTAGCTCTCTTAAAACTGCTGAGGCAACACCCTTTTGGCGACCTTCAGGATTTGTGTACATGCGCTTGATTTCCACAATATCTTTGTCGAATGTTTTAAAAGCACCACATCCTACAGGAACATCATTTACATAAGCTACAACAACATTTTTTAAGTTTTCAATTCCATTGAATTGACTGTAAAACATGTGATCTTTTCCATCTCGAATAGATAATTCTTGGTTGAGTGAACGAACTAAAAGTTGAAAATCAACATTATTTTGATCCGTTCTTATGATATCCATATTATTTTTTTTGTGAAAAAAGCCAAGGAAGAAAATCAGGATCAGCAAAGACGTTTTCCCAGCTGTTGTGTTGTACCCCAGGATACCAATTGTAGGTTACGTTAGCTTTGTTTTCGATTAAAGCACTGACCATAGCTTTGGAAAATTCAATTGGAACCACAGTATCAGCATCACCGTGATCTATTCGCCAAACAGGGTTTTTTATTTTTCTTGCAATTTTGGGATGCGCTCCACCACAAATAGCAAAAGCAGCAGCAAATTTATTTGGGTTTCGGTACACCAATTCAAATGTACCCATACCACCCATCGAAAGACCTCCGACATAAATTCTATCCTCATCTACCCCATACTTCAAAATAATTTGGTCTAACAGTCCTTCAACCAAACTTAAAGTAGGATTGTTTTTTGGTTTTTCGAAATAGGAGAACTTCGTAGAAGAGTTTTTTTCAACAGTTGCCCAATATGAGTCTTTAGGACATTGAGGGAAAACAACAATGGCTGAATTTTTCTCTCTAAACTTTGAGTCTAAAAACATTTTGCTCCCGTGAAAGAGTTGAAGTTCGTTATCATTACCTCGTTCTCCAGAACCGTGAAGGAATAGAACCAGCGGGTAACTCTTATTGTTTTCATAAGCCTCAGGAAGTAAGATACGGTACGGAAGGGTTTTTCCATTTTGGTTAAAAACAGCGGCTTTGTATTCTTGAGATAAAACAGCAGTTTGATTCAAAAAAACCATGAGCAATACAATAAAAGAAGTTTTAAGCGTCATACAAGGCGAAAAAATTGTTTTAATAATCTAAGATAGTAAATTCAGGAGCACCTTTAATTCAGATCAAAAAATTAGCACAGCTTATTGAAGGGGATCAACATCAGCTTACATCACTCATTTTTCAAAAAAGAAGAACCTCCAAGAGCGGTTAATTCTTCTTTAGTAAGTTTAAGTGTACGGACTTTTATTGAAACTCGATCCAAGGGAGCATCCAAGGAATCTGTGGGAAGTCGTGCTGTTTTGTCTAGAACATCCAGCCCTTTGAATACCTGACCAAAAACCGTGTAATTTTGATCAAGTCGGGCAATTCCAAGAACATCATGAACGATGTAGAATTGACAACCAGCAGACAATTTTTTAGGATTATCATCGCGACCCATTCCAACAGCTCCATAAATATGTTTAATTTGAGGGCTAAACTCGGGTTCGATCAGATATGGAGAATTTGAAAAACCTTCTGGAGTATCTGGGCAACCTCCTTGAATAACAAAATTTTCAATCACTCTATTAAAACTAAAAGGATCCCAATAGTGTTGTTTTGCTAATTCAATAAAACTTGCTTTGTGAAGGGGTGTTTCGTCATAGAGCCAGAAATACATCTTACCAAAAGAAGTTTCTACATAGCCGATTTCATAAGTTTTTTGGTTCAATGTTTTACAGGAAAACATTGCCAAAATGCATAAAAGAAGAAAGATTTTTTTCATAAGATTTTTTAAAGAAATAGGGAAAGAAAAAGGACCATTGTTAAACCGCATGAGGCGAGTATCAAGGTCATCATAGACCAACTTCTGAAGGTGTCTTTTTCTACTGAACCAGGAGCGGTTACAAATATTTTAGAAGCGATGAATTTTCCAAAAACAGGACCGCTGACAACAGCAGTAGGTACACCGACAATAAATCCAACTAAAATTACCCAACCCAAATCAGCGTTCAAAATGTCTGCAACAGCAACAGGCCCTGGGGTTGGAGGGATAAAAGCATGTGTAATAGCGAGTCCAGCAAGTAACGGAATAGCATACAAAAGCAAGGATTTTTTTGTTCTCCGTTGTAAGGAGTAAACCAGAGGAATTAAAATGATAAAAGCAACATCAAAAAAAACAGGTATTGCAATAAAGAAGCCCGTAATCATTAGAGTCCAGGAGGCTCTTTTTTCTCCAAAAATTTGGAGTAAGTATTGTGCCAAAGTTTCAGCGCCGCCCGAGTGTTCTAAGATGGCACCAAACATTGCTCCAAGCCCTACAACCACAGCAACAAACCCAAGGGTTGAACCCATTCCCTCTTTTACGGTACTCATTATTTCTGAGGGGGCTATGCCCGCAAGAATTCCAACCAGAATACTCGAAATTAGCAATCCAAGAAAGGGTTGAATTTTGAATTTTAAAATCAAAAAAATTAGAACACTTACACCGATCAAAACTGATGAAAGAAGAGAATAATTAATCATATTAATGCCATTGCGTGTGAAAAAATTGACTCAACGGTTTATCGACTCTTTGGTAGGTGTGAGCTCCAAAGAAATCTCGCTGAGCTTGTATGAGATTAGCAGGGAGGGTTTCTGTACACAGAGCAATCCAATAATGATAAGCTGTAGAAAAACTGTTTAAAGCAATTTTTTGATCAACAGCATGATGAATAAGAGCTGCGGCATTAGGTTCTGTTTGGCAAAGGTCGGATAACAGCTTTTTATTTTTAAACAAAGATTTTTCATCAGAAAAAGATCCAATTAAGTCTTCCATTAAGTTTGAGCGGATGATACACCCTTTGGTCCAAACGCGAGCAATCTCGTCAGGGATGTAGTCCCAATTGTATTTTTGGGAAGCAGACTCAATGAGATTGAACCCTTGAACGTGGTTTATTATTCTTGCAAAACGATAGGCTTCTTTTAATTTCAAAAGATCAAAAGAACTTAATTTTTGCGGTTTGGGCTTTCTATTGGTTAGAGAAATACGTTGTTTTTTCATACTCGAAATGTAACGGGCAAAAAGAGCTGAAGACATCATATTGTTAACCTCACCCAAAGCAAGCGCAGACTTTGTAGACCACATTCCGGTTCCTTTGCTTCCAGCATTGTCTAGAATTAAATCCACAACATAGTCGTTTCCTTCTTTTTTTTGAAGGATTTTTGCTGTAATCTCCAACAAGTAACTTGCTTCAGACCCGTTGTTCCATTCTTCAAATAAAGCCGCTATTTCGGGGTAGCTCATTTGATGAGATAAAACCGCATAGATTTCAGCCAAAAGCTGCATTTCGGCATATTCTATTCCGTTGTGAACCATCTTTACAAAGTGTCCTGCACCATCAGCACCTAAATAGGCTTGGCAAGGTTTTCCGGCTTTATCTTTAGCAGAAATACTGTCCAAAACTGGGCGGAGAATTTTATGAGCGCTTTTGTTTCCTCCTAACATGAGCGAAGCTCCGTGTCGTGCTCCATCCTCACCCCCAGACACACCACAGCCAACATAAAAGATTTTTCTTTTTTCAAGTTCTTTAGCTCTTCTTTGGGTGTCTTCATAATGAGAATTGCCTCCGTCAAGAATGATATCTCCATCATGGAGTAAAGGTGCGATTTCGTCAATCAAAGCGTCAATAGCAGAACCACTTTTAATCATCAACCAAATTTTTCGGGGACGCTCTAGAGCATCAATAAAAGAAACGATATCGGTAAATCCACTTAAGTTCTCAAATTGTGTGTTTGTAGAAAGAAAACCAAAAACCACCTGTTCTTCTCCTTGAACAAATCGATTGTAAACGGCTGTTTCGAAACCATTTTCGCAACAATTCAAGGCGATTCCCTGCCCCATAACGCCCATACCAATCACACCGATTTTAGCGGACTCTTTCACATAGCTTTTATTCAAAAAAGACTGAACTAAAACCTCAACGGGTTGATCAATATTCAGATGAATGCCATAATTTGGAAGTTCTAAAGCATTCATTTGAGATTGGAGTAGTTCGGGTTTAAAGAAATGATCTTTTCTTTTTTCTAATCGGGACCGAATGAGATCAAAAGATCCGTTTAAAATAACCCAAGTGATTTTGGTATTGTGTTTGGAAAGGATTTTTCGGTAATCTTCTTTTAATGCCGAACAAGCTAAAATAGCCCCCCCATTTGATGACCATTCTTTAATTTTTTTTGCAAGTTGATCGAGCCAGGGTTGTCGATTAAAATCATTCAATGCTTGGCCAGAGTTCATTTTATCTTTGTTGGCAGAAGAGTGAAAATCATCTGCGTCATAAAAGGGTTTAGATGTTATTTGAGCCAGGTGTTTTCCTAGACTTGTTTTACCCGAACCACTGACCCCCATGATAATAACCATATGTTTTTTTGTGCTAAAGATAGGAAAAGAAAGAAGTATTACATCATCGAAAAAACTTCTCCATCGGCTGTATGAAGCTCTTTCATAAGGTCAGCAGCCATACAGGAGTGAACTGGAAGTATCCACAGAAGGTCTCCAATTTTGTAATCATCGATGATTGCTTTGGGAACCGATACAATTCCATGTTCTTGAGAGAGACTTTTCAGAAACATTTTTGGAACACAACGCCCCCAAGATTCCCCTTTTTTTTCAACAATCCGACCAAAAACAACCCCATTTTCAGGGTCTTCAATTCGATCTTTAGAAAAATGGATGCCTCCCCCATAAATGACAATTTCATTTCGATTTAAGTGTTTAGCAACAATTGGGCAGGCCATTGCCACTGCAATTTCATTTAAATCGTTCGATCCAATGATGTTTTGGGTAAGATCGTAAAAAACAAAATTCCCTGGACGTATTTCATCTATTCCAGAGAAATTTTCAGAAACACTGCAACCTGGAGTATCCCCAAGGGAGATGATCAAATTGGGATATTGGTCTTTAAATTGATTTTTGAGTAAAAGTAGTTGTTCTTTACTTTTTTGATGAACGGCTTCAATTGCTTCTTTAGACCGGCATTTGTAGCTGTGTCCAGCGTGAGCCAAAAAACCTTTGAACGTTAGAAATTTTTGTTCACTCATTTTGAGCAAAAGAGTATTGATGAGTTTATAATTATCAACAGCAATACCTGTTCGATTGTATCCAGTATCTATTTTTAAGAATATTCCCAAGGGGTGTTCTAAGTGGTCATTCAGAAATTCAAGAACTTCAATGTTTTCAACACATAGGTTGAGCTGAATTTTTTTGGCAAGTTTGTTGATGGTTTGGATTTCCAAAATATTTGTTGGGAAAGCGACCGTAATATCGATCCATTCTTCAGAAAAATATTCCGCCATCTTGAGAGAAGAAACGGTTAGCTTTGTTACACCAACTTCTTTGAACCATTTGGAGATTTCAAGGGATTGATGGGTTTTGGCATGAGGGCGGAATTCTATCCCATGTCTTTTGGCTTTAGCAGCCATTTTTTCGATGTTTTTTTTACATCGTTTTACATCTAAAAAAAGAGTAGGAACACGAATCATTTGTTTTTTTTGGAAAGAGTTTTCCTTAAATTTTCAATAAAAATACTATTAAATTCCGTGAAAAGGAAGTCAATTTTTATTGAGGTTTTGTAGGGTTTTCAAATTCATGAAGAATTTTAAAAATAATTAAATAAAAATGATGTTGTTAGGTTATTTTTTTACTTTGGTACAGTCCTTAAAATTAAAACTTGCTTATGAAATTTTTTTTGATTTCATTTTTAATTCCTGATTTTTAGTTGTTTGAGTATTTAACACTTAACCTAACACCTTATGTTTGCAATCTTTCTCTTATTTGTTTTTTTTGTTTGTGGCGGTTGGTGCTTAGGTGATCAAATAGGCAAATGGCTTGAATAATTCTCATCAAGGAAGACAATACTACAAATTTAGAATAAATTAGAGTAAACAACCCACCCCTATTTCATGAACAAAGCTCTTTGTTTGCTATGGTTCGAGCTGTTCTGGACAGGTTTTATTTTATTACCCTTTTTATTATGACAAAAGCGGATAACAAAAATTATTTTAGAGGCTATGAAGGCTCGTTTTGACGTTAATTTTTAATAACTCTTAATCGTTTAGCTTTAACACAGCCATAAATGCTTCTTGTGGGATTTCAACATTTCCTACTTGGCGCATCTTTTTCTTACCTTTTTTCTGTTTTTCTAAAAGTTTACGCTTACGAGAAATATCTCCTCCATAACACTTAGCGGTTACATCTTTTCGTAAAGCTTTGATTGTTTCACGAGAAATAATTTTTGCTCCAATAGCCGCTTGAATTGGAATATCAAATTGTTGTCTAGGGATAAGCCCTCGTAATTTTTCACACATTTTTTTTCCAATCGTGTAAGCATTATCTGCATGTATCAAAGCAGACAAAGCATCTACTTGACTCCCATTCAATAGAATGTCTACTTTAACTAATTTTGAGGGACGCAATCCTATGGGCGAATAATCAAAAGAAGCATATCCTTTTGAAACGGTTTTTAGACGATCATAAAAGTCAAAAACAATTTCTGCCAAGGGCATGTCAAAGGTCAGTTCAACGCGCTCTGTAGTAAGATACGTTTGGTTGGTTATTACCCCTCTTTTTTCGATGCAAAGCGACATTACATTTCCTACAAAATCCGCTTTGGTAATTATGGTAGCTTTGATAAAAGGTTCTTCAACACGATCAAGAGCAGATGGATCGGGAAGATCAGACGGATTGTTTACCAACAACAGTTCGTTTACATTTCTCTTTACAAAGGCGTGATACGAAACGTTTGGAACGGTTGTGATCACAGTCATGTTAAATTCTCTTTCGAGACGTTCTTGGATAATTTCTAGGTGTAACATTCCAAGGAATCCACAACGGAAACCGAATCCGAGAGCAGCAGAACTTTCTGGCAAAAAGACAAGGGAAGCATCATTCAATTGAAGTTTTTCCATAGAGGCACGAAGCTCCTCGTAGTCTTCGGTGTCTACAGGATAGATTCCAGCAAAAACCATGGGTTTTACTTCTTCAAACCCATCAATAGCATTTTGGGTAGGATAGGTAGGAGAGGTTATGGTGTCTCCTACTTTTACTTCTTTTGCGTCTTTGATTCCAGTTATTAAGTAACCTACATCACCAGCGCTGATTGTATTCCTAGGTTCTTGTTTGAGTTTAAGAGCACCTATTTCGTCTGCATTGTAAGTGTTTTGAGTAGCAATAAATTGTATTTTTTGTCCTTTTGAAACGGTTCCATTTATGATTCTAAAATAGGTTTCAACTCCACGAAAGGGATTGTAAACAGAATCAAAAATTAGAGCCTGAAGAGGTTCGTTAGGATCTCCCTTGGGCGCTGGAACACGCTCGATGATTGCAGTTAAAATATTTTCAATTCCTAAACCTGTTTTTGCAGAAGCAGGAATAACTTCCTCAGGATCACAGCCCAATAAGTCTACAATATCATCGGTAACTTCTTCTGGGTTTGCCGAAGGAAGGTCTACTTTGTTGAGAACGGGGACAATTTCTAGATCATTTTCAAGCGCTAAATACAAGTTTGAAATGGTTTGGGCTTGAATGCTTTGTGCAGCATCTACAATAAGCAAGGCTCCCTCACAAGCAGCAATTGAACGAGAAACTTCATAAGAAAAATCTACGTGGCCAGGAGTGTCAATAAGGTTTAGGACATAGTTTTGACCTTGATGAACATATTCCATTTGAATTGCGTGAGATTTTATGGTAATTCCTCGTTCCCGCTCCAAATCCATGTTGTCCAATAATTGGTCTTGTTTTTCACGATCTGAAACGGCGCCCGTAAAGTCTAACAGCCGATCCGCCAAAGTACTCTTCCCATGGTCAATGTGGGCAATTATGCAAAAATTTCTGATGTGCTTCATGCGTCTCTTTCCTATGCTAATCGTGCAAAGATACTTATTTGTACTGGGCTTTTTTTGTTTTAAGACTAAATTTAGCTTGAAACAAAACCGATTAAAATTTGATTTAATAAATAATTGTTAAATTGATTGAGATTTAACCCTTTAATCTTATTAAAATGAAATTTACTGTTAAAAATCAAGAAAATTATTCAAGAGGCGAATTGTTGCTTCGGTCGATTTTTGGACCCTTGTACATAACTCTTCCTCATATGTTTTTTGATTTGATTGGAAACTCTCCTCCAAGGATTTATCATTTAAAAGAAGGAAAAGTCGAAATAATTTGGGACGAGAACTTTGTTTTAAATTTTCAAGAAGCCTTTGAATTGAAGTAGTTTATCGATATCCCCATGCTTTTACGTACTTTTGTGAAAATTTTCGTGTTTTGGTAAAAATTGGTGACATTGAGTTAAACGATTTTCCGCTTCTTTTAGCGCCCATGGAAGACGTAAGCGATCCTCCTTTTCGAGCATTGTGCAAGGAACACGGGGCAGATGTGGTTTACACAGAATTTATTTCAAGTGAAGGGCTAATCCGCGATGCAGCAAAAAGCGTTATGAAATTGGATATCTATGAAAAAGAACGTCCCGTAGGAATCCAAATTTTTGGCGCAAACGAAGAATCGATGTTGAGGTCTGTAGAAATTGTTGAAGCTTCAAAACCTGATATTATTGACATCAATTTTGGATGTCCTGTTAAAAAAGTAGTCAGCAAAGGAGCAGGAGCAGGAATTTGAAAGAACATCCCGTTGATGGTTCGTTTAACCAAAGTTATGGCAGAACACACCAAGCTTCCAATTACAGTAAAAACCCGTTTGGGCTGGGATCATGATTCTATAAAAATTGTTGAGGTAGCAGAGCGTTTACAAGATGTAGGGGCAAAAGCTATTTCTATTCACGGCAGAACACGAGCTCAAATGTACAAGGGCGATGCAGATTGGCGTCCGATTGCAGAAGTCAAAAACAACCCTCGCATGCACATTCCCATTTTCGGAAATGGAGACGTAGATAGCCCCGAACGAGCCATTAAAATGAGAGATCAATACGGTTTGGATGGAGCCATGATAGGAAGAGCAAGCATAGGTAATCCTTGGTTTTTTAATCAAGTAAAATACTTTATGGAAAATGGGGAGCATGCAGCACCACCATCGATAATTGAAAGAGTTGAGGCAGCCAGAAGACACCTTGAAATGGCCATTGCATGGAAAGGTGAAGTTTTGGGCGTACTCGAAACCAGAAGACATTACACCAATTATTTTAAGGGTATTCCTCATTTTAAAGAGTATCGAACTCGTATGGTAACCTCAAACGCTTCGCAAGATGTTTTTGCAGCCTTAGATGATGTAGAAGCAAATTGGGGAGATTACCAAATGGCCTAAAGCAAATTCGTTTTTTTACCAACACGAACTGTTGCCCATCCTGAAGCAATTGCTCCTAGAATAAAAAGAATAGAAAATACTATCACTACATTTAGAAACTCCAAACGAACCGGATAGGGAAAGTTGGTTCCAGGAACATGCAAAAACGGGTAATAGGTTTGTAAGAGGACAAGAAAAGATCCAAATAACACCCCGATTCCTCCCCCGAACCAACTAATCATTCCTCCCAAGTAAAAGAAAATTTTTCGAACCTCTGTGGGTTTTACTCCCATAGCATACAAGACTTTCATTTGAGGTTTTTTTTCTAAAATCATCATGATTAATGCTCCAACTACATTGAACAAAGCAATAATTATTACTAAGGTAAAAATCAGATAGATGGCCATTTGCTCGGTATTCAGCATTTTAAAAAGCGCTGCATTTAGCTCATTTCTAGAGCGAATTTTTAGGGGAATTTTAATTGCATTTTGGAGTTGATTTTCTAGCTTTAGACGATTGTGTGTTGGAACAACTTTAAGTTCCAGAGAACTGTAAGCATCCTTGTTGCGCTGAAATAAATCACGAGCAAATTCAAGGCTTGAAAAAATGTATTTTTTATCCAATTCCTCACTGACGGTGTAAATTCCAGAGACCAAAGCTGTTTTATTGACAAAAGGATCTTTAAAAGTTGAAGTTTTGGTTGTTCGTTTGGGAACCGTAAGCATCAAAAAATCGTTGTAATCATAAACGCCTAAATTTAATATTTGACCAACGCCGCTACCGATAACAACTTCATCAAATTCATTATCAAACCATCGTCCTGTGTTCAATAGTTTTTCACTGCTTATGACTTGATTGAACAGAGAATCTACTCCCTTGAGATAAACCACATGGTTTTTATCGCGGTAGTTCAAAAAAACTTTTTCTTCTAAAATCCCTGTGACCGCATCAATGCCTTCAATTTGTTTGATTTTATTTAATGTTAAAGAATCCAAGATAAAAACTTTACCCTGATTAGCTTCAACTCGATAATCAGGATCAAAAACATTAGAAAAAGAAAGGCCAAAATCTTTAAGACCTGTAAAGGCCGACAATACAATCAGCAAGGCCGCTGTTGCTATCAAAACTACTGTAAGCGCAATGTAATTGATAATATTAATAACATTTTGCTTACTTCTATTGAAGAAATATCGCGTGGCTATGTACAGTGGGAAACGCACAAGATTATTTTTTTTTGCGTGAAATTAATTCATCAGGATTTTTGATTGGATCACTGTTTGCTTGCAACGCCTCATCAATTTTTTCGATGTAATCCAGAGAGTCGTCTAAATAGAAAACAAGTTCAGGGATTTTTCGCAATTCGTTTTTAAGCAATTTTGCGAGGTCATGTTTTACATGAAAACTGTTGGATTGAATACCTTCAAGAACTTCAATAGCTTTTTCTGGAGGGAATAAACTCAAATATATTTTTGCGATGGATAAATCTACAGTAACACTGACTTTAGTTACCGAGATCAAAAGGTTAGCGACTCCTTCTTTTCGAACGGCTCCCTGAAGCATTTGAGCTATTTCTTGTTGCAATAAGGTTGCTATTTTTTTTTGTCTTGGACTTTCCATAGGTTTGAATATTCTGTAAAATTAAGGATATTTGTTCGGATCCACTCTCCAAAAGCAAAGTATGGCGAATAATAAAAGAATCAATTAAATGAACTTACCAAAAAATCTTTTTTTACTTCTTGTTTTTTCTGTTTGTATGTTCTCTTTTGGGCAACGAAATCAAGAAACAATTTCAAGTCTAATTTTTAAAAAAACAAACCTATTGAGAAAGGCAAAAGGCTTAAAACCGTTTAAAAAATTAGATACTTTAGATTATTTGGCGCAATATCACAGTGACAATATGGTCCAAAAAAATTTTTATGAACACATTGATCACGAGGGGTTAAGTCCTGTGGAGCGAGCAGAAAAACTTAATATTCAAGCATGGAGAAGATCGGGAAACAAGTTTATTGGGATTGCCGAAAATATTGCTCAAGCTCCTTGGTTTGAAAACGTAGTCGGATGTGGTGATACGCGTTCAAATGAAGCCATAGCAGAATGTTTGGTTCAAGGCTGGAAAAAAAGCCCTCCTCATTACAAAAACATCCTAGGCGACTATGTTTATTTGGGAGTCGGAATTTCCTTTGATGCGAACCAAATGGGTTTTGCAACTCAAAATTTTAGGTAGTTTCTAAACGTTCCCATTTGTATTCTCCATTGAGGCGAAAAGAGCCTAGGTGCTTTTTGTTCCAACTGTTGGGCTCAATTAAGGACAAAAAGGGTTCTTTTGCACCCTCATACAGATGATATGTTTCTCCTACAATGGGTTCAAATTTAAATTTAGCGGAATACACCATTTGAGTATCAGAAGCTAAATTGACAAAAGTTTTGATTTTTTCTTGGAGGTCGGTAAGTTCTGCTTGAAATTGTTTGGAAACCTTGTCAACACCTTTCTTTTTAAAAGAATCTACATTGGGGATGTTGATAACAGAACTGTTGTTACTGACAGCATAAGGTAAAAGCTTAGCAAAATATTCTTTGCTTTCTTCATCCCAAGCAACATTGTCCGGTTTTTTTGAAGATTTCATTTTTAATGAATTTTCTACAAAAATAGGACACTTCCTTTCATTAGACAATTATCCGCAATCAAGATTTTAAAGGAACGCTTTATGTTGGAGATTTTTAAAAAAAAAGAAGTCAAGTATTGGGATTGTAAAATAGAATTTAATTTCCAATTAAATCAAAGGCTTTGTGTTTCGGCTTTTTAAAAAATCGATTTTAATTTCTCCGAGGTATTTTACCCACAGGTTAAAGAGAATAGCTTCAAGAATTCCTGTCAAAAATCCTGCTGTTGTAAAGAGGGCAGGCATTCCAACTAGAGCCCCCAAGGCTAATAAAGACAACTTACTTAAACCTGGGGTTGACATTGTTTCGGAGTAAAGCAATCCCAAGCTTACTAATGCATCTATGACTAGCCCACCAAAGGAATAAAAAACACTACACACCAAGCCTAAAAGGCCAAATAGAATAGCTTGGAATTTGGCAAAAGGAAATACTTTTATTGTTTTTAACGTCAAATTATGTTGGTTTTAGATGAGGTTGTAGTCATTTAGCTTTGCTAATGTATCAAAATTCTTCATTGTTTTTTTACAATTAAGCTCTTTTGCTTTATTAGAAAAAGGCATTAATTTTTCTGCTCAGTTAAATGCGGGTTAGTCAAAAGGCAAGAAAAAATGCCATGTAAAAAGGCGTTAATGGTTTTGGATTGCAATCAATTGGGATTAAAACGTTAAATTGAGTTGATTTAATGAGTACGTTCCATTTCTTTTTGTCAAAGAACACCTAATTGAACAAATTAATTTAATTCATCAGTGATGAGTAAAGAATACGAATACATTATTATCGGAGCAGGTTCAGCAGGTTGTGTTTTGGCTAATCGGCTTTCAGAAAATCCTCAAAATAATGTATTGTTATTAGAAGCTGGTGGTCCAGACAACAATATGAATATCCACATCCCTGGGGCTTACACCAAAGTTCATAAAAGTAAAGAGGATTGGGGTTTTTGGACCGAAGAACAAGAATATGTCTTGAATCGTAAGATTTATTTGCCACGAGGGAAAACCCTTGGAGGAAGTAGTTCAACCAACGCCATGGCTTATGTTCGAGGTAATCCTGCTGATTATGATGGATGGGCCGCATTGGGAAATCTGGGATGGAGTTATGATGAAGTCCTTCCTTTTTTTATGAAATCGGAAAACCATGCTCAAGTTGAGTCATTGAATAAAAATTATCACAGCAATCAAGGAGAGTTACATGTTACAATTGCGGAGAAATTCAAAACCCCTTTTATAGATGCCTTTGTAGATTCTTGTGCAGCAGTTGGGATTCCCAAAACAAATGATTACAACGGTAAAACTCAAGAGGGAGTAGGAGTAGTTCATAGCACTATCAAAGATGGAAAACGCTGTAGCGGTGCAGCAGCATTTTTAAAACCTATTTTGGGACGAAAAAATTTAACAGTTATCACAAAAGCTAGGGTTTCTAAAATTTTGCTTGAAGGGAAAAAAGCAAACGGAGTGGCTTTCACTAAAGATAAAAAAGCACAAAAAGCTATTGCCAGTATGGAAGTCATCCTTTCTGCCGGAGCGTTTCACTCGCCACAACTTCTTTTGCTATCAGGCATTGGGGAAGCAATGGAACTTAGAAAGCACGGAATCGATTGCCTGCATGAATTAAAAGGGGTTGGAAAAAACTTACAAGACCATTTATTTTGTCCCATCAGTATTTCAACCAATACTCAGGAGGGGATCAATCATTACATTCCTATTATAAACCAATTGAAAGCCTCTTGGAATTATTTTGTTCACAAAAAAGGTGTTTTTTGCACAGGTCCTTTGGAAGGGATGGCTTTTTTTGACATTCATCAACAAGGGAATCCAGCCAATTTTCAATTTCATTTTACTCCAATTTGGATGGGCGATCAATACGGTTATGATGCTTACGATATCCAAAGTTACCCAAAGGTCGATGGACTTACAATTTTACCAACATTGTTACACCCCAAAAGCAGTGGAACGGTAAGTTTATCTTCATCAAATCCTTTTGATTCTCCCGTAATACAACCTAATTTTTTTCAAGAAAAAGAAGATTTATTACATCTACTCAAAGGAGTGAAACTAGCTCTAAAGGTTATGGAACAAGCTCCTTTAAAAAAACATCGAAAGGCTTTTGGGTTGCAGGTTGATAAAAAAAACGACGAGGAGCTTATCGACCACATCAAGCAAACCCTAGAAACGGTTTATCATCCTGTAGGCACTTGCAAAATGGGTATAGATCCCCTTGCTGTTGTGGATCACGAATTAAAGGTTCACGGAATTGAGGGACTCCGGGTTGTCGATGCTTCAATTATGCCTAAGATTGTTTCAGGAAACACCAATGCTCCTACCTACATGATTGCTGAAAAAGCTTCAGAAATGATTTTGAAAGCTTAATATTTCCAAAATAAGCGTTGACCTGAAGTTTTACTTGTTAGAGACAAGCTGTTTTTTGTACCTTGTTAGCACTAATATCTAAATTTATTCTTATGAAAAAATTATTCTTATTTCTATTTACTGCAATTTTAACTGTTACTTCTTCTTTTGGAAATAATCTATCTGATGATTTTGAAAAATTAAAATCTTTAGAGGGAAAATGGCAGGGTACCTTGGAAAGAACTGATGGCACTTCGGACAACTTAGTGTTGAACTATTCATTAACATCTAACGGAAGCGCACTACTCGAGGAAAGTGATACAGGTGGTGTCGAAATGCTTACGATTTTTAATTATCAAAACGAGGAATTACTATCAACTCATTATTGTGCTTTACAAAATAAGCCGGTATCTGTATTAAAAAGCAATACTAATGGTGAATATGTTTTTATTACAGATTCTGAAAGAAGTGGCTTGTCGAAAGATAAAGAGGCTTTTGTAACTTCATGGAAAATTAATCTCATGCCAGAAGATTCAAATAAAATTCAATATCAGTACACTGTAACAGGCCCAGAAGGGGTGGTGTTTGTTGCTAAAGCAGTTTTGACTAAAGCATAAACTTTTATCATTAATTGATCTAATTTTGAGCTTTAGAACATTTGGTGTGATCTGAAAAAGGCGATCAAGCAGTAATATTTTAAACAATTTTACTGTGATGCCTTTTTTTATGTTAAATGATATTATATTTGCCCAAAGTTCACTGAAATTTTTTGAAAGGCACTTTTATTCAAAAGGATAAAAGCAGTCAAAGTTTTTAAAAAACCAACATTCAATTACTTTGTTTTGAAATTAAAATCAGTGCAACCGGTCCTATAGCTCAGTTGGTTAGAGTAGCTGACTCATAATCAGTTGGTCCCTGGTTCGAGCCCAGGTGGGACCACACCCAA
>Ga0206677_10000552_pt1 | contig 35547 bp, 28 predicted proteins | sample M130m12015metaG_FD_155475 | JGI IMG/M metagenome (GOLD analysis project Ga0206677, IMG submission 155475) | Ammonia-oxidizing marine archaeal communities from Monterey Bay, California, United States - M1 30m 12015 | ecosystem: Environmental > Aquatic > Marine > Intertidal zone | place: USA...
ACAAATATTTCGAGGACGTAAAAAACCAATCCTTCAATTTAAAAGATGGTATTTTTACTGTATGTTTGTAAGACAACCAACAAAGCGAATTTAACCTTTTTATTTTGAATAAAACCAGCTTACATTACAGACTCACCATCTTCCTCATGACCACCTGCTTCTTGGGAGTACACGCGCAATACACCAACGTAATCAATTCCAACAAACCCGGATTTTCAGAAAGTCCGTACAGTGTGGGTAGTGGAATCTACCAGTTTGAAAGCAATTTTTTTTATCAAGATATGCGTGTTGCAACAGCAGAGAATGCGCCACAGTCATTGGGTATCGACCTGTTATTTAGAACCAGTTTTTTTCTTGAAAAGTTAGAACTTAATACACAGTTAACTTATCAGCGAGACCAAGTGAATCCTAACATTACCATGGCAACAAATGATTTCACAAGTGGATTAAGCAACGCTACCATTGGTGCTAAATATTTGGTGTTTCAACAAGAATTCACAGACAAAACCAAGGAGGTACGCAGCTGGAAAAGAAGAAATGCCTTTGACAAAAAAAGACTCATCCCCTCTGTAGCCGTCTATGCAGGATTCAATACAAACTTTTTAGGAGCTCCCTACAAGGCTTCTAAAGTATCTCCCAAACTAGGGGTCTTATTACAAAATGATTTAAGCAACGACTTTAATGTGATTACCAATTTCTATTATGACAAAATGGGCACGGACACTGCTGAATTTTCATACATCATAACAGGAACCTATAGTTTTAGTGGTCGTTGGTCTACCTTTTTTGAAAACCAAGGGATCTACACAAAAGCGCGAAAAGACACCAACATTGGAACCGGTATTGCCTTCTTACTCACCACCAACCTACAAATAAACGCATCGGCAAGAGGCCAGTTTGAAGGAGATTCGACCGGGTATTACGCCAGCCTGGGGGTTTCTTACAGAATTAACAGACACCGGGATTCTTATATTGAATTGGACGACAATGGCAATCCTATTGAAGACAGTCCAGAGGACCAATTGAAGAAAAAGAAAAAGAACTTCTTTGGCCGCATCTTTCGAATGTTTAAAAAGAAAGATCCAGCAGAAAAAGGAACCGAAAAAGAGACAACCAAGAAAAAGAAAAAACGTCGTGGCTTTTTTGGCCTTTTTAAAAAGAAATCCGAAACAGCCCTTGAAAAAATTGATAGAGAAATCAAAGAATTGGAGAAAGAAATTAAAAAAGACGGCAATTAATCTTCAAACATCCTGAAATGATAAGGCTGCATAAAGTTACTTCTAAAAAGGAAATGAAACAGTTTGTCTTATTTCCTTTTTCACTTTATAAACACAATCCCTATTGGGTTCCTCCCATTATTAAAGAGGAGATTGCCAGTTTTGACCCCGCCAAAAATCCAGTTTTTCAAAATGCCGAAGCTCAGTTTTTTATTGCCTTTAAAAACGGTAAAATTGTGGGGAGAGTTGCCGCAATTATCAACTGGATAGAAGTTGAGAAACAGCAGTTAAAAAAAATGCGCTTTGGTTGGTTTGATGTCATAGACGACCTAGCAGTTAGCAAAATCCTGTTAAACAAAGTAAAAGAAATTGGACTCGAAAACAACCTGCTTTTTATGGAAGGCCCTGTAGGTTTCAACAACTTAGACAAAACAGGGATTTTAACCGACGGTTTTGAGCACATAGGCACCATGATTACCTGGTACAACCCACCCTATTACAAAGTGCATTTAGAGCAATTGGGCTTTGTCAAAGAAAAAGAATACCTAGAAAACAAGTTTGCATTTAAAAATGTGGATGCCCTGTATTTCAACAAATGGAGTACAGTAGTAAAAAAACGCTATCTGCTAAGCGCCATGGAGTTCACAAAAACAAAAGACCTGCTCCCCTACGTAGACGACATGTTTGACCTGCTGAAAAAGTCCTATGGAAAACTAGCCACATTTGTGCCCATATCAAAAGTACAGATTGCTTATTTTAAGAAAAAATACCTGCGTTTTATCAACCCAGAATACCTAAAATTTGTGGTCGATGCCAATAACAAGCTCGTTGCATTTGCCCTAGTAATGCCCTCTTTTTCGAAGGCATTGCAAAAAGCAAATGGAACCCTTTTCCCTTTTGGACTGTTTTACTTGCTGCAGGCAAAAAAACAGGCTAAAGACGTTATTTTTTACTTGATTGGCGTAGATCCGGCCTATCAAAACAAAGGCATACATGCCATTCTATTTGATCAATACGCAAAGACATTTTCCGAAAAAGGAATTGTAAACTGCATTCGAACCCCAGAATTGGCCAACAACACAGCCATTCAGAAAATATGGAAAAACGTTGGTCCCATTACCCATAAAAAACGAAGCACTTATAAAAAGATACTTTCAGAAAAATTTAAAAAATAATCCTGTCATTTCAAAGAAGCGCTTAACTTTACGGTTTTGAAATTCTAAATCCTGTTTCCATGCAACTCTTTTACAATTCAGAAATTTCTACAGACACCAAACAGCTTGTTTTCGATAAAATTGAGAGCAAACACATTGTGCGTGTTTTGCGCAAGAAAGAAAACGAGGTATTAAAAATTACCAATGGAAAAGGGTATTTGTTTGATGCAAAAATAAGTTTTGCAAGCGATAAGAAGTGCATGGCAGACATTATTGCAGTCACCCAAAAAGAGAAACCCTGGAATTACTACCTCCACATTGCCATAGCACCTACGAAAAACAATGATCGTATGGAATGGTTTTTAGAAAAAGCAACCGAAATTGGCATCGATGAAATTACCCCCATTATTTGCGCAAACTCAGAACGAAGAATTGTAAAGCAAGATCGGTTTGAAAAAATCATTCAATCGGCCATGAAACAATCTTTAAAATTCACACTCCCAAAACTAAATCCAGCAGTAAAACTGGATGCCTTTCTAGCGCAAGAATGTACAGGAAATCGATGTATTGCGCATTGTGAAGACCAAGACAAAAAACTCCTAAAAACGGTCGTAAAACCCGCTGAAAAGACAACCATTCTTATTGGCCCTGAAGGTGATTTTTCCAAGGAGGAAATTCAAAAAGCACTGGCAAAAAAATGGACAGCAGTCTCTTTGGGAGAAAGCAGGCTTCGCACAGAAACCGCTGCCTTGGTTGCCGTAAACTTGGTTTCTTTTTTAAATGCTTAACCGCACTTCCTACTAGGCATCCAATCTGGATTCAACTCAAGGTCTGCTTTTTATCACACCTTCAAAAAACATACGGGCCTTACACCGAGTGCCTATCAAAAGCAATGAAATTGCGTATGAAAAGTAAGCCAAAAACGCCTCAAAAAACCACTAGAAATTCTGAAGTTGATTTTTCTTACTCAAACCTGAATTTACTATCTTGCTTCTTTAAAATCAACCACAATTTATGAGGGCGCTCATCTTTTTCTTTTTTTGGAGTTTATGCCTAACGGCATATGCACAAGAAGTGGCAATTTTAAAATACAATGGGGGTGGCGATTGGTATGCCAACCCAACAGCAATTCCCAATTTAATTGCCTTTACCAATACAAGCCTACAGACTAGAATTTCTAAAAACCCCAAAACAGTGGCGGTAGGCAGTGAAGCGCTTTTTAGTTACCCCATGGTATTTATGACCGGTCATGGAAACGTTACATTTTCGGAGACCGAAGCAGAAAACTTAAAAAATTATTTGATCTCAGGGGGCTTTTTACACATCTCCGATAATTATGGTTTGGATACCTACATTCGAAAAGCACTCAAAAAAGTATTTCCTGCATTGGAATTGATTGAAATCCCATCCAATCATGCGCTCTACAACCAAACCTATAAATTTCCAAATGGCATTCCAAAAATTCATGAACATGATCAAAAGAGCCCCCAAGGATTTGGACTATTTTTCGAAGGAAGATTGATGGTTTTTTATGATTATGAAACCGACCTAAGTGATGGTTGGGAAGATGCAGAAATACACAACAACCCCAAAGAAATTCGAGAAAAGGCCTTGAAAATGGGATCGAATATTATTGAATATGCTTTTAAAAACTAATGCAATGCAACATCAAATAGACATCGATGCTATTAAAATAAACTTTGACACTCAAGGGTTATGGATTTTAAACATTGCCATAGCAATCATTATGTTTGGCGTTGCATTGGGCATATCTATGGCCGATTTTAAACGCTTGCTAAAAAATCCTAAAATTGTATTTGTAGGGGTATTGTCTCAATTTTTTCTTTTGCCTGCAGCAACTTTTTTGGCGATTTTAGTCTTAGAGCCCCATCCGAGTTTTGCACTGGGCATGATGCTCATTGCGGCCTGTCCGGGTGGAAATGTTTCCAACTTTTTTAGTAAAATGGCGGGTGGAAATGCTGCATTGTCTGTAAGTTTAACCGCTTTTGCAACCCTCATTTGCATAGGAATGACTCCCTTTAATTTACAGTTTTGGGGCAGTTTGTATGCGCCCACTAATGAAATCTTAAAAACAGTGAAATTGAATCCATTAGACCTTCTTAAATTGGTTTCTCTTATCTTGGGAATTCCATTGTTTTTTGGAATGCTTATAAAACATTACCGAGCCGCGATGGCTCAAAAAATAGAAAGCATATTAAAACCGCTTTCGATGTTGGTGTTTATTGCCCTTATTGTGATTGCTTTTTCACAAAATTTAGCGGTATTTTTCAACCACATTCACCATGTGGCAATGTTGGTTATTTTTCATAATATTTTTGCCTATGTTTTAGGCTATTACACCGCTAAAAGTTTTGGATTGAATCGGAGAGATACCAAAACAATTGCTATGGAAACGGGGATTCAGAATGGAGGATTGGGATTGTTATTAATTTTTGGTTTCTTTGAGGGCTTGGGCGGAATGGCACTATTGGCTGCGTTCTGGGGCATATGGGATGTTTTTTCCGGCTTGCTTCTTGCCACCTATTGGGGCAGAAAATTGGACTGAGAAATTATAGAAAGATACTTGAAGAAATAAATAATTAGGATATGATTCAGAAAATTTGGTTTGCTTTCGTGTCAAACACCATCCAATTGGGATTGTTCTTTTACAGTAAAAAAATAACCGTTCGCGGTCGTAAAAACATTCCAAAAAAAGGCGCTATTTTATTTGCTGTAAACCACCCAAATGGATTGGTAGATCCGTTGTATGTAACCACCACAAATAGTCGAAGGAATCATTTTTTAGTAAGAGCCGCTTCCTTTAAAAAACCATTTATAAAAAAGATTTTAGAGTCTTTAAATTTAATGCCCATTTATCGAATTCGAGATGGCATACAACAACTTGCCAACAACCAAGAAATTTTTGAAAAGTGTTTTAAAATTTTACACAAGCAAGAAACTTTGATGATTTTCCCAGAAGGGAGTCACAATAAAAAAAGAACGGTACGCCTTTTAAGCAAAGGATTTACACGCATTGTTTCTGGGGCACTTGAAAAACATCCCGAATTGGAAATACAAGTAGTACCGGTCGGCATAACCTATCAACATCCGTCAGATTTTCCTTCAAAAGTAGTCGTGCAGTATGGGCAACCGATTGCCACAAGAACAATTTTTGAAGCAAATACAGCTGCAAAAGCTATCAATATTTTAAAAGCTGCGGTCACAGCCCAATTAAAAACACTGAGTGTTCACATTCCCGATGATGCGCATTATGAGGCTGTTTTACAACAACTCGTTGCAGCCCAAGTGGATTTTACACAGGTAGAAAAAGTCAATAAAATGATTGAAAGCGGCAGCTTCCCAAAACCTAAAAAGAAGCGAAAGAATTTTTTAAGTCCTTTACGATATCTTATACAGCTAAATGGCATACTTCCTTATTTACTTTGGAGAATAGCCGTCAAAAAAATTGATGAAATTGAATTTATAGACACCTTCCGCTTTAGTATAAACCTGGTCTTGGTTCCACTTTTTTATGGCATACAAGCCTGGATTCTTGGGGCAATTTTTGGGACTTTGATTGGGTGTTTTTACCTAACAATTTCGGCTTTATTGGTGCTACTGTATGTGAAGTTTGCCCCTACCAATGCAAAAGCACATATAGAATTGAAGACCTAAAGCAAGTCCCCTTAAATAAAAAAATAATTTAATCAATAATTGCTTCTTGGATGATCTGCTGAATTTTTGTGCGCATATCCTGTTGTACCAATCCGTCATTTTCCATCGTTGGATAGACTCTGTTGGATAAGAAAACATAGACAATTCCACTTACCGGATCTGCCCAGGTATAGGTGCCCGTAAAACCAGAATGCCCAAAACTCTCCTCGGAAACACAACCACACGTAGCTTTCACTTCTGGATCTAACTGCGGCTTGTCAAAGCCCAAACCTCTGCGAACTTTCTCCTCAGAAAAATACCGTTTGTTAAATTTCGTGATGGTTTCGGTTTTTAGATATCTTTTGCCTCCATAAAAGCCTTTCTGCAAATACATTTGCATCATCTTTGCGATGTCATTGGCATTGGAAAATAGCCCGGCATGTCCACCAATACCCCCCAACATGGCAGCCCCCATATCATGTACATTGCCATGCAACAATTGATTTCTAAAATAACGATCTTGTTCTGTAGGAATTATTTCATGCTTGTTGAATTTTTGAAGCGGCAAATAGGTCATTCTGTGTGCACCCATGGCTTTATAAAAGGTTTCATCGGCTAATTTTGCCAAGCTCATTTTGTATTTTTTCTCCAGCACTTCTTTAAAAATATAATACCCTAAATCACTGTATTTATACCCCGCCGTTTCTCGTTGTGGGACTTCTTTGATGTAGGCATAAATGCTGTCTTTATAATTTTTTCTTAAATAAAGATTTTCGGCCACTTTGGTCTTGTACAAGGATGTCTTTTTGGTGCCATAATATTGCTGTAAATTAGCGCCCGTGATACTGTCCTGTGTGTTTTTATAAAAAGGAATCCACGATTTTAAGCGCCCATTATGAGCGAGTATTTCTTTGACCGTAATGGTGTCTTTATTCGATTTTTTAAAGAAAGGAAGCAGTTCTTTTAATGTTGAATTTAAGGAAAATACGCCCTCCTCCTCTGCTTTCATAATCAAAGGCAAAGAGGCTAAAATTTTAGTAAGGGATGCTACATCATACAGATCGGAATTGGTTACTTTTTTCTGTTGATTGTTGGTATGATGACCAAAACTTTTTTGGTAAACAACCTTCCCTTTTCTGGCAACTAGCACCTGGGCTCCAGGAGCCATTTTTTCTTTTAAAATGGTATCTATTGTTATTTCAATATTTTTTAATTTTTCTGAAGACAGTCCCACATCTTCAGGGATTGAATACCCCAGTCGGTATAAGTTGGCAGTAGACAATCCATGTCCCGCAGGAAACGCTTTTTTAATGGATACTGGCAATTTCCCTTGCGCTGTAATGGCACCAAAAATAAGTTGCGCCGTAAGTTCTTGTGCTATATGACTGTTTTGATAAGCGACCACTACACTCTCGATATCGGCAAAAGATGTTACTGGCAACAGCGCATAAGGACTTGCAAAAACGGACAAAATCACCTTCTTGGTGCGAGCAATTTCTTGTAATTTGTTTCGCTCTTTTTTGTGGAACTTATAACTTTTCCATGGATGTAAATTCGATGTGTGAAACCCAACAATCACGGTGCTATAGGGAGTTAATTTCTCATTTAATCGCGCGTCATTGGCTGCAAAAACATCAATTTTAGCATACTTCTTTAAAATCGAAACAAAAGATTCTCCGGAGTCATCGCCGAGAGCTACATAGGCAATTTGCTGTTTCTCAAGATTTCTTATGGGAAGAAGTTGTGCTTCATTTTTAATGACTGTTAACGATTTTTCAACTAATTTTCGATGGAGTACTGCATCTTGAACCGTATTTAAGTCTTCATGTAAATTGGGTATGGCTACCGGTTGATAATCATGCAAACCTACAACATACTTGGCTGCCAATATTTTACGCACCGAAAAATCCAAACGTTCTGCTGTTAAAACTCCGGTTTTTAAAGCGCTTTTCATTAATTGAACAGACCCCGGAATGTCTTGTGGTATTAGCAACAAATCATTTCCTGCTAAGATAGCGGCTACATCTATTTCTGAAGCGGAAGAATAATTGGCGGCTCCTTTCATGTTGAGCCCATCCGTGATAATCAACCCTAAAAAGCCCATTTTTACTTTCAAAAGATCCGTCACTATTTTTGGGGACAATGAGGAGGGCAAAGCTGGATTTGGTTCTATTTTAGGAATGCTTAAATGTGCGGTCATGACACTAGCAACACCGGCGTCGAACATTTTCTTATAAGGGTACAATTCCAAAGTATCCAATCGTTGCGCATCAAAATTAACAACAGGCAGCGTATGGTGGGAGTCGGTTGCAGTATCTCCATGTCCAGGAAAATGTTTTGCATTTGCCAAGACGCCTGTACTTTGCATTCCTTTTGTAAAGGCAATGGATTTGTTGGTGACATTATTTTTATTTTCACCAAAAGAACGATTGCCAATAATTGGATTGTCTGGATTTGTATTGATGTCTACAACAGGGGCAAAATTAATATGAATCCCCAATCTTTTGCAGTGTGCTCCAACTCGTTGACCAAATTGCTCAATGAATGAATTCTCTTGAATGGCCCCTAATGTCATGTTCCAAGGATAGCGAAACGTGTTTTTTAAACGCATATCCAACCCCCATTCACCATCGATACCAATGAGTAAAGGTACTTTAGATAAGGCTTGGTATTTATTGGTTAAAACAGCTTGTTTTGTGGGAGTTCCTTGCATGAAAATTAAATTCCCTACATGGTACTTGCGAATCAATTCTGAAATAAAGTCTTCGTGTTTTTGATCCAGGTTTGAATAGGCTTGCACCATAAACAACTGCCCTATTTTCTGATCAACCGTCATTGTAGTCATTAAGCTATCTACCCAAATTTGTTGGGCTTTAAAATCGACTGCCCTAAGCGGGGCAACACTTTGAGCACACAGGTTTGAGACTACCGCAATACAAAATACGAAAAGCAGCTTATTTTTCATGTGGGTATTCATTCAATATTTAAACCAAAAAACGTTTGTGCCAGCTTTTACTTGCAGCAACTTCCCAGTGGTTTTCAAAATCTTCTTTTGTAGCAATCATATTGTTAAAAACAATGGTTGATGCAGTTATTTTTTTGGCTTTGGCATAACGCTGAAAAATAGGCAATTTCACAATATTAATGGTTTCATTGTCTTTAAAACTTATGTTCATTTTGTCCATTAAATCCAATTTTAATTCGGCTTGTAGGCCTTGTACAAATCGAACAGAACTATCGATGGAACAGCCAGAAACATTGTTAAAACTTTCATCAACTGCCAATACCAAAAACTGGTTGTATTTAATCGTAAAAGATCCTTTTAAATCGTCTCCATGGCGTGTCCATTGATTGATAAATGCTTCTGCTTTTTCTGAAATGAATTCGACTTCTTTAGCCGTAAATTCTCGATCGGATTGGTAGATCCAAACACGTGAATTGTTGGGTAGGTTTTTATAATGGGTAAACATGTTGAATGTTTTAAATTATCTTAAATTAAACTTTTGTTGCAAAGCTTGTAATTTTTCAGCCTCCGATAGACGCTCCTTGGGAGCTTCCATGCTTTCTTTAATTTCTCGCAATACTTTTTTTGTATACAAGGGAAAATCTGCTTGCTGCATCCAGTTATGATATCCTGGATTTTCTCTTAATACAGCTTCCACAGTTCGTCCTTTGTATTTTCCAAATGAAAAGATTGGTTCTCCTTCTTCATTCCTTAGTATAAAACCTGCAAAATCGGCCCTTTTCCCATGTGATGAATAGGCACTTAATGCTTCTACAGAGTTCTCAATATCATCATATTTTTCTAATTGCGCTAATAAAATTTCATAGGTTGCATTGGTGTCTGCTTCTGCACCATGGGCACCTTCCAAGACTTTACCACAATAAAATTGATACCCTGCTCCCAAGGTTCTTTGCTCTTTTTTATGAAAAATAACTTGCACATCAATGGCTTTCCTGTCTTTCATATTAAAATCAATTCCGGCGCGCATAAGCTCTTCTGCCAGTAACGGAATATCGAATCTATTTGAATTGAATCCCGCTAAATCACAGCCGGCAATCATGTTGTCAATTTCTGGAGCTAGCTCTTTAAATGTAGGTTCTGTAACCACTTGCTCATTGGTGATTTTATGAACTGCAGTTGCTGCTGCTGGAATTTCTACTTCTGGATTTACCAACCAGGTTTTACTTTCTTTATTTCCGTTTGGAAAGACTTTTAGAATTGAAATCTCTACAACTCGATCTGTTGCAATATTGACTCCGGTAGTTTCTAAGTCAAAAAATACTATGGGTTTGGTTAAGTTTAGGTGCATCTTTTATTTTTTTGCGCTTTTTTTTATAAGAAATCGGGTATTTCCTAAATTCTGTTATAGAAAATAAGTAAGCATAAAGATATGAAAAATAGTGGTTTTGAGCATGAAAAGAAATCCCATCTGTAAAACTAATTGCTGGGCACGATTTTCCTTAAAAATCGAAAAAATACTTTGATGGCTACTCAGAAAACAGAAAGGAGTTCAAGCGGCCCACTTTTTTTTGAAAACCCACTATTTTAGGAGCTTACAATGCTCTTCAAAAAAAGGAGGTATTCCTTAATATTCAAAAACTCCATACGGACTTTTGATGGTCATTTTTTTCGTCTCAGCAGCATCCACGCTCCCTACTATTTGGGCATTTACATTATAGGATTTAGAGATAGCTATAATCGCGTCTGCAACTTCTGGTGCAACATAAATTTCCATCCGGTGTCCACAATTAAAAACTTGATACATTTCTTTCCAATCGGTATTGGACTGTTCTTGTATCAATTTAAATAAAGGGGGCACTGGAAATAGGTTGTCTTTTACAATATGTAATTGTTCTACAAAATGTAAAATTTTAGTTTGCGCACCTCCTGAACAGTGCACCATGCCATGAATTGTTTTGGAATCGAATTTGGATAAAATTTCTTTAATAATTGGAGCATAGGTTCTTGTTGGCGACAAGACTAGTTTTCCTGCATCTATTGGCGAATTTACAACAGCATCTGTTAATTTAGTGTTTCCAGAATAGACCAAGTCTTTGGGAACTGCCGCATCAAAACTTTCCGGATATTTATCGGCAAGGTAATTGTGAAAAACATCGTGTCGAGCAGAGGTTAAACCGTTAGACCCCATACCGCCATTGTAGGCTGTTTCATAAGTCGCTTGTCCAAAAGATTCCAATCCAACAATGACATCGCCGGGTTGAATATTGGCATTGTCTATTACCTCCGAACGTTTCATTCTTGCTGTTACGGTAGAATCTACAATTATGGTTCGCACCAAATCACCAACATCTGCCGTTTCTCCTCCGGTTGAATGGATGGTGACACCAAAGTTTTTTAAATCTGCTATTAACGCTTCTGTTCCGTTAATAATTGCCGACAAAACTTCTCCTGGAATTTTACTTTTGTTACGACCAATGGTCGAGGACAACATAATATTGTCTGTTGCTCCAACACATAATAAATCGTCAATATTCATGATCAATGCATCTTGTGCGATGCCTTTCCATACAGAAATATCACCAGTTTCTTTCCAATACATGTAGGCCAAAGAAGATTTTGTTCCAGCGCCATCTGCATGCATTATCAAACAATAATCTTCATCGTTTGTTAAATAATCGGGAACAATTTTACAAAATGCTTTTGGAAACAATCCTTTATCGATGTTCTTAATAGCATTGTGTACATCTTCTTTCGATGCAGAAACGCCTCTTTGTGCGTATCTTTTGGAAATTTCTTGGCTCATGGTATGGATTGTGTTGTTGTTGCAAATTTAGTCTTTTGATTAAATAAAAAGCTACAATTTGGGAATGATTTTATCTGGTAAAAAGCAATTCTCTGTATTTTGTTAAAGGCCATAAATTATCATCCACCATGGTTTCCAACTTATCACAATGATATCGTATTTCTTCGAAAAAAGGTTTTACTTGGTTGCAATACAACTCGGCAGATTTTAATCCGCTATGCTTGTTGGCATTTTTACGTTCTTGGGTCATTTTATTTACCAAAGCATTGATTTCGGTAATATGATTTGAAATGACCATAATTAACTCTATTTGCTCTTTGGCAATATTTTTGAAATTTTCACCGAAGATTTCCTTTAAATTCTTAGTGTTTTCCAACAGCGTATTCTGATAAATAATCGCAGTGGGCACTACATGATTTCTAGAAATATCTGCCAACACTCTGCTTTCTATTTGTATTTTCTTAGTGTATGCTTCGAGCTCAATTTCATAGCGCGCTTCTATTTCTACTTTGCTCATCACCTCCATGTCTTCGTACAAATCAATCACGGCTTTTGATGTTTTGACTTTCAATGCTGCTGGCGTAGTTTTGTTATTACTTAATCCGCGTTTTTTAGCTTCTTTTTCCCAAGCATCTCCATAACCATCTCCTTCAAATCGAATCTTTTTGGAAGCTTTGATGTATTCTCTTAAAACGTTGAAGACAGCTTCGTCTTTTTTCAGGTTTTTGGCCTCAATTAATTGGTCTACCTCAATTTTAAATTCTTTTAATTGTTGAGCAACGATTGTATTTAGCACCGTCATTGGAGTTGCACAATTGGACCATGAGCCTACCGCTCTAAACTCAAATTTATTTCCTGTAAAAGCAAATGGAGAGGTTCTGTTTCTGTCGGTATTGTCTAATAAAATCTCAGGAATTTTACCAATAATATTTAATTTTAAATCTGTTTTTTCTTGGGGTGATAACTTCCCTTTGGTGACATTTTCTAATTCATCCAACACTGCAGATAACTGACTTCCTATAAACACCGACATAATTGCTGGTGGTGCTTCGTTAGCTCCTAGGCGGTAATCATTGCTAGCAGATGCAATGGAGGCTCTAAGTAACTCTTGATTTTTAGAAACCGCTTTTATCGTGTTCACAAAAAATGTTAGGAACTGCAAATTTTTCATGGGTGTTTTTCCAGGACTTAACAAATTGACCCCCTTGTCTGAGCACAAGGACCAATTGTTATGTTTTCCTGAGCCGTTAATTCCTTTGAAAGGCTTTTCATGAAACAGTACTTTAAAATGATGACGCTTAGAGACTTTCTCCATCACATCCATCAACAAGGAATTATGATCTACGGCCAAATTGGCCTCTTCAAAAATAGGTGCCAATTCAAACTGATTGGGGGCTACTTCATTGTGTCTTGTTTTTACAGGAATCCCCAACAACATGCATTCTTGTTCTAAGTCTTGCATAAAACTCATTGCCCGTGCCGGAATGGTTCCAAAATAATGATCATCTAATTGTTGCCCCTTGGCTGGAGAATGCCCTAAAAGGGTTCTACCAGTCAATAAAATATCGGGTCTTGACAATGCCAAAGCCTCGTCAATTAAAAAATATTCTTGCTCCCATCCTAGAGTTGCATTTACTTTTGAGACATTCTTATCAAAATATCTACACACTGCAGTAGCCGCTGTATCAACAGCTTGCAAGGCTCTCAATAAAGGCGTTTTATTGTCCAATGCTTCTCCTGTGTAGGAAACAAAAATAGTTGGAATACACAAAGTTGTTTCATAAACAAATGCTGGAGATGTTGGATCCCAAGCAGTGTATCCTCTTGCTTCAAAAGTATTTCTAATGCCTCCGTTTGGAAAACTAGAAGCATCGGGCTCCTGTTGTACCAGTTGCTCACCATCAAATTTTTCTACGGGTAATCCGCCGTTCACAGTATCAAAAAAAGCATCATGCTTTTCTGCGGTTGCGCCTGTCAAAGGTTGAAACCAATGCGTATAATGCGTCGCTCCTTTTGACATTGCCCAATCTTTCATACTCACGGCAACTTGATCTGCAATTTTACGATCTATTCTTTTGCCATGAACAATTGCGTCCATTACACTCTCATAGGCAGCACTGGATAGGTATTGTTGCATCGCATTTTTATTAAAAACATTTTTCCCAAACAAGGAGGATCTTTTTTCAGACGCAACAATTTTTATCGGTTTTCTATTTAAAGTTTCTTGTAAAGCATTAAATCTAATGATTGACATATGAGTAATTTTTGATTGAATAAAATTTAATAATACAAATATACCCTTTCAATTTTAGGGATTAAATAATTTTATCAACATTTTCACGATTTTACCCCCTATTTTTTTGATAGCTCGTCAAAAATTTTCATTTTTGCAATGTTAATATTACTCATTTATAATTCTTTACAATGGCAAAAATTAAATTAGAATACATTTGGTTAGATGGTTATTATCCAACTCAGAACATGAGAAGTAAAACCAAAGTAGAAGAACATGAAAATTTTCAAGGAACGCTTGAAGAGCTCGGGAACTGGTCTTTTGATGGTTCCTCCACAAAACAAGCCTCTGGAGGTGCTTCTGACTGTTTGTTAAAACCGGTTGCAATTTATCCAGATCCAACAAGAAGAAATGGATATTTAGTAATGACTGAAGTTTTAAACGCTGATGGTACACCACACGTTTCTAACGGAAGAGCAACGATTGAAGATGAAGACAACGATTTCTGGTTTGGTTTTGAGCAAGAATACTTTATCATGGATACCAAAACACAATTGCCTTTAGGATTCCCTATTGGTGGTTATCCAGCTCCACAAGGAATGTACTACTGTTCTGTAGGAGGAAAAAATACACATGGTAGACTTTTAGTTGAAGAGCATGCAGATTTATGTATTGATGCTGGCCTAAACTTTGAAGGAATTAACCAAGAGGTTGCTTCTGGACAATGGGAATACCAATTGTTTGCAAAAGGTGCGAAACAAGCAGGAGACGAAATTTGGATATCTCGTTACTTATTAGACCGTTTAACAGAACAGTACGGTTACTACATCGACTACCACCCAAAACCTTTAGGAAAAGATATGGATTGGAATGGTTCTGGAATGCATGCTAACTTTTCAAACAGCGTTTTAAGAGAATGTGGTTCTAAAGAAACATACGAGAAAATTTGTGAAGCTTTTAGACCGGTAGTAAAAGAACACATTGAAGTGTATGGTGAGTTTAACGACCAACGTTTAACTGGTGACCATGAAACTGCGTCTATTAACGATTTCTCATATGGAGTTTCTGACAGAGGGGCTTCAATCCGAATTCCAATTATTACCGTTGAAAAAGGATGGAAAGGTTGGTTAGAAGACAGAAGACCTGCTTCAAACGGAGATCCATATAAGATTGCTGGTAGAATTATTAAGACTGTAAAATCAGCGAATATTAGCTAGATTTCAACATAAATACACAAAAAAGGCTCGCAAATTGCGAGCCTTTTTTATGCATTCAATTATTTTTTTTAAAGCGTTCTGTAAATAAAAATTCCATAAAGTACCAGCAATACAAAACCGTGTTTCCAATTCAGTTGAAACCTTTTTGGTAAAAGAACAAAAGGCAGTATTAAAAAAGAAACTCCCAACATCCAGAAGATATCATTGCTCAACAAACCAAGATCTGAAACTGCAACGGGAGTTACTATGGAAGTAATGCCTAAAACGGCTAAAATGTTGAAAATATTAGACCCAATTAAGTTTCCTAGTGAGATGGCTTTCTCTTTCTTTATAACGGCAATAATGGAAGCGGACAGTTCAGGAATACTGGTTCCTACAGAAACGACCGTAACCCCAATGACACGTTGACTCACTCCAAAATCTTCAGCCATTGATTTCGCACCTGCTACCAACAATTCCGATCCTGCCCATAGACCTACGCCTCCGATGCCTAAATAAAATAATAGATACGGTACAGAAAGTACAGCTTCAACTTCTGGAAGATCCTCTTCAAAACTCGTCTTTTGAAAGCGCAACAAATACACTAAAAACAATACGAGTAGACTAAACAAGATGATTCCTTCATAGCGAACAATCTGCTGATCGCCTGTTAAAAAGAAATACAACAATCCAGATGCCAGCATCATTACTGGCCAATCTGTCTGGTAAAAACTTTTCTGAATCTTCATGGCTCCAAACAACAGGGTAACTCCTAAAACAAAACCTAAATTTGCGATATTAGAACCAATTACGTTCCCTAGTGCCAAATCGGGTGCACCATTTAAAGCGGCCTTAAGGCTTACAATAAGTTCAGGGGCAGAAGTGGCAAAGGAAACCACCGTCATACCAATGACAATTTTAGAGATGTTTAGTTTTAAGGACAAAGCAACCGAAGCTTTTAACAACCAGTTCCCTCCATAAATCAACAACAACAGACCTCCAATTATGAATAAAAAATTCATCTATTTATTTTTTAGCGAAGATACATTTTTATCAGTTTTTAGAAAGCGAAAAGCGCAAAAGGTCTCTAAAGAGAACAAAAGCGTTTTTTTATACCTTAAAAAAAACACAAAAGTATTTTTTCTTTCAACCAAATAGAAAGTAAGCAATGCCTGAATACAAAAGCAACGCGATCTCTAAATGGCTGACTTGTTTATTTTTTTTTAGTAAATTTGACCTGCATACAACTCCGTTATGAAAAAACAAATATTTAAAGGAATCGCAAAAGTGAACAAAGTCATTTTTCCATCCTTTACCAAAAAGCAATTAGATATTTCCAAAGCAACAAAGTTCCAATTGGCCATTATAGGTTGGAGAGCTTTTGTGACGATGAACGCAATTGACTAAATTTTAAAATTATGACAACAGCACATATCAAAGTATTCTCAGGATCTTCAATCCTAGTAAAAGGCTTAGCAGTTCGTTTAGAAGATAGCAATATTGGATCTATTACAAAAGATCACATTCATTCTGGTACGCTTGCAGGCTTTGGTACCTTGGGTAGAATGGTGGAATTGTTCATCTTAAACACCGACTTGGAAAAAGCCGCCGCAATTCTCGAGGCTTATAAAGAAGAAATTAATTCATAAAAAGAGTAAAATAGCTTTTCTTATTTAAAAATTGCTCCTATATTTGCACCCGCAAAAAGGCCATGTGGCGCAACTGAATAGCGCACTTGATTACGGCTCAAGAGGTTGCAGGTTTGAATCCTGCCATGGTCACAAAAAAAGCAACTAACTTATAATAAGTTAGTTGCTTTTTAATTAGGTGTAAAATGAACACTAATTGCATCTGGAACATCGGTTAATACCGTTACTTCCTTACTCTAAATACCTTCTGAGGGCAACTCTGTGCTCTGGAATTGATTTGTCGTAGTTTTCAACCACCGTTTCTAAAATTTCGGGTTTGAGTTTGCCAATTTCATGGCGACCTCCATACCGGGATACAAAAAGTGTGTAACTGTCTTCTTTTTTTTCAAAAATTAAATAGTGGGTATTGTTCAGTTCGGTGTAGGCAATTTGGTTGCCCGAAAAAACATCCGATTCGTCTTTAAAAAATGCTGAAAACTGATAATATTTAAAAATATTTTCCATGTATTAAATTAATTCAGCAGACAAGCCTAATTGTAATAGTTTTGAGCATTTTGGTTCTAGCTCTCTAAATTCACCTGATTTTACGGTGCATTTTCCTTTGTAATGCACCAAATATGCACATTGCTCTGCTTGCTCTACCGTATGATCACAAACAGCAACTAAAGAATCGATAACAAAATCGAAGGTATTTACATCATCATTGTGCAAAACAATTTCATGCTGAAATACTTCTTGTTCAAGGGTATCGACTTCTTCTTGTATTTTTTCTTTGGTGCTCATCATCCTCACAAAATTACAACTTATTATATTTTAAAGCAACCCAATTATTTCTTTCGAGGGTGGTTTCCAATTTCAATTGGTATTTAGAAACTGCTGCATCTATCATAGGAATGTCTTCTTTGTAAAAACCACTCAAGAGCAATACCCCTTTTTCATTGAGGCAATTGGTATAGATCTCCATGTCCATCAACAAAATATTTCGATTGATATTTGCAATAATTACATCGTACTTTTTATCGGTTAACAACGTCGAATCTCCTTCAAAAACAGAAATGTGCTCGCAATTATTGCGTGCTACATTTTCAATAGAATTCAAATAACACCAGTTGTCAATATCAATTGCATCGGTTGGCTTGGCCCCTCTCATCTCGGCAAAAATGGCTAGGATTCCAGTACCACATCCCATGTCCAATACTTTTTTATTTTCCAGTTCAAGTTGTAATAAGTGCTGCACCATCATGTGGGTGGTTTCATGATGCCCAGTTCCAAAACTCATTTTGGGTTCAATGACAATAGCATATTTCAAATTCGGATTTTCATGAAATGGGGCACGAATACTTACCATGTTATCTACCTCAATCGCTTCAAAATTCTCTTCCCATGCTGCATTCCAGTTGGTTTGGGCTACTTCATGCTGGGTATAAGCTATCGAAAACTCGTCTGAATTCAAGATAAAAATACCTTCTAGAAGCGCCTCGTTCCAGTTTTCTTTTTGAATGTAGGCAATAAGACCCTTATCATTCTCTACGAAACTTTCAAAACCAACATTGCCCAACTCTGCAATTAGAATCTCGGTTGCGGGCTCTATTGGGGTAACGGTAAATTTGTATTCTATGTAAATATTGTCCATAAATAAGTGCTAATTCTATTCAAAAAAAAATGCATCAAGATTTTAAAAATCTTAATGCAAATTTATTCCTTTTCTTTAAAAGAGCGTTGAATAACTTCTTTTATATTGCTTTAATGATGGCTGTAAAATCTGCAGCGTTTAAAGCAGCACCACCTATTAATCCACCATCTACATCTGGTTTCGAAAAGATCTCTACCGCGTTTGCTGGCTTTACACTCCCTCCATATAAAATAGAAACGGCATCTGCGACTTCTTGGCTGTATTGTTCTTTAATAATATTGCGAATAAATGCATGCATTTCTTGTGCTTGTTCTGGACTCGCTGTCTCGCCCGTACCTATTGCCCAAACGGGTTCATAAGCCAATACTATATTTTTCCATGCAGCAGCTTCTAAATGAAACAATGCATTTCTTAGTTGACTTTCCACTACGCTAAAGTGGTTTTCCGATTTACGATCTTCTAACAATTCTCCAAAACAGAAAATTGCTTCCATATTGTTTTCTAGAGCGGCCGTAACTTTCTCGGCTAAAAGGGCGTCCGTTTCACCAAAATAAGTTCTTCTTTCTGAGTGCCCCAGGATCACAGAAACAATTCCAACACTTTTTAACATGTCTGCAGAAATTTCACCTGTAAAAGCTCCCTTTTTTGCTTGGTGCATATTTTGTGCGACTACTTCAATGTTAGAACCCTTTGCTTTTTCATAGCTACTAAAAAGGTTTACAAAAGAAGGCGCTACCAATACTCGGGTGTTTTCTAAAGAAACGTCCTTCAAGGAGGTTTGAAGCTCATTAATGAGCGTAGCTGTTTCTTCAATCGTATTATTCATTTTCCAGTTTCCTGCAACAATTTTAGTTCTCATGGTGCTAATGTTTAGTCGGTTTTAAAAATGTAAAATTAAGAAATGGAACAGAAAAAAAGCAGGTGAAAAAGAAATAGTTACGATAACGATTTATTGGATTTCTTTCAATGCGGCAAGAATGCTTTTCTCTGAGGAGTTTGTTGCCTTAAAAAGGGAAATTGCTCCCGTTTCATCAATGACCATATACCGCGGTATCCAACTTAAGTTGACAAAATCTACAAAGGCACCATTACGCATTCCTGTGGGTATATTATAATGTTCTCCACGCATCTGAAAGCGTTGAATCCCTCTTTTCCATGCGCTATTTTTTTTATCGACAGATAAAAATAAAAAAACAACTTCTGGAAACTCACTTTGTAAACGATTGATGGTTGGCATTCCTTTAATACAATCGGCGCACCAGGATGCCCATATATCAATCAATACTTTTCTTCCTTTGTAATTGGAAAGAACCTCTTTGAATGTTGCTTTTTCATCCCCAAGGGTGGTTAAAACCGTTGCATTGGCTGCATTGGAAAATTGGGTAGGAGTTTCAAAATTACAGCGAGCCATGAAAATTGCAAGCACAAGTAATAGAATGTATTTTTTCATAATTATTGCAATCGAATTCTTGGGTCTAACCAACTATAAATAATATCTACGAGTATATTAATGAGTAAGAATAAAGTAGCAATAACCAACACACTTCCCATAATTATCGGCAGATCCAGCGTGTTTAATGCGTTTACAATCTCCTTCCCAAGCCCGTTCCAATTAAAAATATATTCAATAAAAACAGCGCCTGCCAACATGGAGGCAAACCACCCAGAAATTGCGGTAACTACTGGATTTAGTGCATTTTTAAGGGCGTGTTTTCTTACAACATTAAAGGTACTTAGTCCTTTTGCTCTAGCGGTTCTTATGTAATCTTCATTGAGCACTTCTAGTAATGAATTTCGCATTAATTGAATGATCACTGCCAGCGGCCGAATTCCTAAAACAATGGCTGGCAGGAGTAGGTTTTTAAGCTGCAAAGTACTTCCTTCTCCAAAATCATCCACTTCATACAAACTACCGGTCATTTCTAGACCAGTAAACTCATGAAGGACAAAACCGAACAACCAGGCAAATAAAATTGCTGAGAAAAAGGAAGGAACGCTCATTCCCAAGGTACTGATGATGGCTGTAATTCTATCGAAAAAAGAATCTTTGTAAATGGCGGATAACACCCCTAAAAGCAACCCAATAATAATGGCAATTGAAATAGCAGAAAGGGCCAAAATGGCGGTATTTGGGAGTGTTTCGCGAATCACTGTAGCCACTTTTTTACCGTTTTTTTGAAACGATGCTCTTAAATATGGGAATTTTAATACAATGGTTTGATTTTGGGTTGAAAAAAGAGAATGATACGAAAACGTATTGGCAGATAAAGCCGTATAATGCGCTGCTGAATTACTATGAACAGAGATTGGAGATAGGTCATTTAAATAATAAAAGTATTGGGTAAGCAAGGGCTTATCGAAACCATATTTTTGTTGAATTGCTTGCAATTGTGCAGTATCTTGGCGCTGATCTAAAAGCATTCTTGAGGGGTCGCCCAAAAGATTGAAAAGAAAAAAAATCACGGTCACAACACCAAATAGGGTAAGGAATCCATAGAAAATTTTATTTAAAATATAGCCAATCATTAAAACAAAGATAGTAGAAAGTCCTAAAAAAATGTACCTTTACAAAACTTTTATTCGCAAAGATGACTACACAAGAATTGGTTGCTGAAATACACAAAAAAAAATCTTTTTTATGCATTGGTTTGGATGTCGATATGACAAAAATTCCAGCTTATTTACTTGAAGAAGAAGATCCTATTTTTGCTTTTAACAAAGCCATTATAGATGCAACAAACCACCTATGTGTTGCCTACAAACCCAATACTGCTTTTTATGAAGCCTATGGAATTAAGGGCTGGATCTCTTTGCAAAAAACAATTGCATACCTCAATAAAAACTATCCAGAAATTTTTACGATTGCAGATGCAAAGCGAGGAGATATTGGGAATACATCTACCATGTATGCCAAAGCTTTTTTGGAAGACTTGGCTTTTGATTCCGTTACCGTTGCTCCATATATGGGAAAAGATTCTGTGGAACCCTTTTTGGCATTTGAAGACAAACACACGATTCTCTTGGCATTAACATCGAATGAGGGTGCCTTTGATTTTCAAACCAAAAAAATCAATGATCACGAAGTATATCAACATGTTTTAGAAACTTCTAAATCTTGGAAAAACGCAGCGAATTTAATGTATGTGGTGGGGGCTACAAAGGCCACTTACTTCAAAGAAATTAGAAAAATCATTCCAACTTCCTTTTTATTGGTACCAGGTGTGGGTGCTCAAGGTGGGAATTTGCAGGAGGTGTGTAGATATGGGATGTCAGAAAATATAGGTTTGCTTATCAATTCCTCTCGAGGTATTATTTACGCAGCAAATGATGAAAATTTCGCAAATGCAGCAGCAGAAAAAGCAAGAGAACTACAACAACAAATGGCGGTAATATTGGCGGCGAATACGATCTAAACTTCTTGAATGCTAATCTCAAGAAAATTCTTTCTCTAAGTAAGAAACCCTACTTATTTTACTCAAAATTTTCATGGCTTTAAAGGCGGCATTGTCGCTTTTATTTTCATCAATATAGCGGTAATTGTCAGACTGCTCTACAAGCCTACGATACCTTTCTTCAAGATGTTTTTTATAACTAAGTAGTTGGTTTATGCGCGACATTCTTCTTTTTTGTGGCATTTAAATATACACAAATAAAAAGAACAAACAAGAAACAGTACGTTTAGCACTTAAATTTTGAGGATTTTATAGGTAGAAGTCGCTCCTTTTGAAGTGAATTTTAGCATATAAACACCTTTATTAAGTGATGATAAATCGTGTTCTTCTGTTGATGCATTTTGAACGAAAGAGGCAACTTTCTCTCCCAACAAAGAGTAAACCGATCCTTTTACACCAATAAGATTCGGATGAACTTTGATGGTTATGTTATTGACAACAGGATTCGGATACACTTTGATAGCATCCAAACTCGCATCTTCTTTAACAGACGCAGTCCCTTCTTGATAAACACGTACATAATCAATAATCATATCACTCTCGGTAAAAGAAGCTGTAATACTCGGCTGAATGGCTGTGTTCAATAAAATATATTGATCTGCATCGAAAGGCCATGTACTGGCGTTTCTTACTTCTGGCTGATAGGTATAATGATGTACACCGTCTACTTTAAAAACCATTTTAGTCGGATACCACTCTAAAGAATACACATGATAGGCAGTAGAAGCTGTAGGAATAGTTTGTCCTCCGTGATTGACCGTTCCTCCGTGGCTTGATGGGGTATGCATGGCGCTTTGAACAAAGTTTTGATTGGTTCCCCAATGTTCCATAATATCAATTTCCCCACAAGCTGGCCAACTTACGGTTCCATACCCTTGAGTCTGCCAATAAGCACCCGTTTCTGAAATATTTTTCCCCAACATCCAAATGGCTGGCCAGGTTCCAACACCTGTTGGTAAAATGGCTCTTACTTCTACTTTTCCATAAGTAAAAGCGAACTTCGAGTTCAACCTTGCAGATGTGTACTGCTTGGTATGCCCTTGGTCTGTATAGGTTTCTTTTTTTGCAACTAAATGCATGGCTCCATTGGAGAGATAAGTATTATCGATTCTATCTGTATAGTGCTGTATTTCTCCATTATACCAGCTTCCACCGGAAGGCAACTGGGTTTGATGAAACCATTTGTCTGAATCGATAGCTCCTGAACCATCAAACTCATCGGACCAAATTAATTGGTCATAAACAGCATCATCACCCGAACCTGGATCTGAAGTGTCTTCTAACACGCCATCGTAGATAAAATCATCAATGTAAGCGGTTACAGTGCTTGAATTATTCTCGTCATTCACCTGCAACAATACACGATTAAAATCGGTTCTTGCAATCGGTGGTCCAGAATTTGCATTGTAATTTAAATAACTATCATTTTCAAAATCAAAAGTAAGGGTTTGCCATTGATCTAAAACAAGTGTTTTAATAATTTCAGATTGTGTTTCCCATACTGCTCCTATGTTTGCATTTTGTAATTTTAAAGAGAGTTGATTGGTTTCATTTCCAGAGATGCCACTCGAGGGAACGTATATTTTCAAAGAAAAAGTATGCCCCGTTGATAAATCAAAATTAACGGGTGTATCAAAACGAACATTGGCATAAGCACCTCCAGTATCGGTATATTTTAAAACGGTATTTGAAGTATTGATTCCCGTTTGAAAAGGGTTTGAAAACTCAGTATCAATTCCACAATCATCCCCTGCCCAAGTTGTGATGGTGCCATTTCCTTCAAAGTCATCCTCAACGGTCTCTTGCGCACTGAAGTGTAACGAACATACTACTAGTAAAGCGGTCAATATTTTTTTCATGGGGCTACAATTATTTACTCAAAGAAAGAAACTTTTTTATGGCAACGCAAAAAAAAGACCTATACAACTACTATACATAAGAGCGTTGAATTGCTAAAATACTCACTATGAAATTATTAGAAAACAAAAAAACGTTAGTAATTCAGAATCGACCATACCCAAGTTAGGTAATTTTTGACTAGTAAAAATTAGCTGTTTTTTTATCAAAGCCATAGGGACAATGTTTGCAACCACTTTTACAACAATGCCCTCTTTTTAGATGGTATTTCTCGGTAAAAACTTTATACCCCTGGGCATTTACGTAATAATCTCCTTCTTCTAAAGGTATTCGCTTGTTATACATTTTACAAAAATAAGCGTTTCCACCTAAAAAAAAGCGTTCAAAGAGAACGCTTTTACATTTTTATTCTATTCGGAGAGTGGGTGGGTATTTCGCAAGAATTTCATTGACAAATTCTTTGATTCGGCGTTCTTTTTTTTCGCGACTCTGCATGCGTAAAGCTCCTGTACCAATTCCTTGCCAGATCAATTCTTTCTTTTCCCGATCTATAAAATCAATAAAAAGCGTTCCCTCAGAATATTGTGAAATACTCATATTTGTATTCATCCCATTCATCATCCAAGGGTTCCATCCCCAGCCAAAACCATAGCCAAAATTATTTTGATTGACGTTTACTTTTTCTCTTGATTTGGTAAAAATACTCACCAGCATCTCTGGATTTTCAGATTTGGTAAATCCTTTTGCCTTTAATTCTGAAGAAATGGCGCGTAAAATTCTTTTTTTATCCAAATCAGAAATACCCGATTTATCAATTCCGGGCTTGTAAAAAGCAAATGTTTTGTACTTTTTAAAATCTACATTCTCGTCATAATCTGCGAGAACTTTCACAGAATAACAAGAAGTTAGAAATGCAAGGCTAAGAAATAAAAACAGGTAGTTTTTCATAATATTACTTTTAAATTATCGTGTTTATTAAGGCATCGTCTACTATATTTGGCAAGGTAACTTTTAAATTTTCCTCAGATTTCATTGCTCTGTTAATCGCAAATACAGCTGCTTCATTTCTAGCCCAACTTCTTCTTGAGATTCCATTAGTAACATCCCACAAAAGCATAGATTCCAATCGCTTCGATGCAGACTTAGAACCATCAATAAGCATGCCAAAACCTCCATTAATCACTTCTCCCCAGCCTACACCTCCTCCATTATGGACAGAAACCCAAGTAGCACCTCTAAAACTATCTCCAATTACATTTTGAATTGCCATGTCTGCAGTAAACTTAGAACCATCATAGATATTGGATGTTTCGCGGTATGGCGAATCGGTTCCAGAAACATCATGGTGATCTCTTCCTAAAATGATATTTCCAATTTCTCCTCGTTTAATTGCTTTATTGAATGCTTTTGCAATCTTTATTCGCCCTTCAGCATCTGCATATAAAATTCGTGCTTGAGACCCTACCACCAAGTTGTTCTTTTGTGCACCTTGTATCCATTGAATATTATCGGCCATTTGTTGCTGAATCTCTGGAGGTGATTGCTGTTTTATTTCCTCTAATACCCTACAAGCAATTGCATCTGTTTTTACCAAATCTGCTGGATCTCCAGATGCACATACCCATCTAAAAGGTCCAAAACCATAATCAAAGCACATGGGCCCCATAATGTCTTGCACATAACTCGAATATTTAAAATCTACCTTATTGTCTGCCATCACATCGGCTCCTGCCCTGCTAGCTTCTAGTAAAAAAGCATTTCCGTAATCGAAAAAATAGGTACCTCTGGCAGTGTGTTTATTAATCGCGTTTGCATGTCTTTTTAATGTTTCTTGTACTTTTTCTTTAAACAATGCTGGGTTTTCTGCCATCATTGTATTGGCTGCCTCAAAAGAAAGATCCGCCGGATAATACCCCCCTGCCCATGGATTGTGAAGGGAAGTTTGATCAGAACCTAAATCGACATGTATCCCTGCTTTATCAAATTTTTCCCAAACATCCACAACATTCCCCAAATAGGCCAATGAAACTACTTCTTTTGATAATTTTGCTAATTTTACTCTAGCAACTAGCACATCCAAATCCGTTATTTTCTCATCAATCCAACCTTGATCCAGTCGTATTTGAGTAATTTTTGGATTTACTTCCGCACATACGGTGATACAGCCTGCAATGGTTCCTGCTTTGGGTTGTGCTCCAGACATTCCTCCCAAACCAGAAGTCACAAAAAGATTCCCAGCAGGAGTTTTATTAATTTTTCGAAAAGCATTCAACACCGTAATGGTTGTGCCATGAACAATTCCTTGAGGACCAATATACATATAACTACCCGCTGTCATTTGCCCATACTGAGACACGCCCAATGCGTTCATCTTCTCCAAATCGTCTGGTTTGGAATAATTGGGAATTACCATTCCGTTGGTCACCACAACTCGAGGTGCATTTTTATGCGATGGGAATAATCCCATTGGATGCCCAGAGTACATGGTCAATGTTTGCTTGTCTGTCATCTCAGACAGGTATTTCATGGTTAATAAATACTGTGCCCAATTTTGGAAAACAGCACCATTGCCTCCATAAGTAATCAATTCGTGTGGGTGTTGGGCAACTGCATAATCCAAATTGTTCTGAATCATGAGCATAATTGCTTTTGCTTGGGTAGACTTTCCTGGGTATTCAGAAATTGCTCTAGCTTTCATTTCATATTCCGGGCGAAAGCGATACATGTAAATCCGCCCATAGTTCGCCAATTCTTCCGCAAATTCTGGTAATAATGTGGCATGATGCTTTTTGTCAAAATACCGAAGTGCATTTGTAAGGGCTAATTTTTTCTCGGAAGAAGTTAAAATATCTTTTCGTTTTGGCGCATGATTTATTGCGACTTCATATTCTTTTTTTTTGGGCAAAACGTCTGGAATTCCTTGTTGTATTTGAGCGGCAAATGTCATAAAAGTTCTATTTTCAAAATCTAAAACAAATATATTTCTTTTTTAAATACTTTAATTAACTATTCAAAAAAATAGCATTTCTTTTAGGAAATCCATAAATTGCACCTTAAATTTTCTATCAAATTTACGAATGAAACAAATTATACCCTATAAACCAATCTATAAAGTAAGAATTGTAACAGCTGCCTCCCTTTTTGATGGACACGATGCCGCGATCAATATCATGCGAAGAATCATCCAATCTACCGGAGTAGAAGTCATTCACCTTGGACATGACCGTAGCGTGGAAGAGGTCGTCAATTGCGCCATTCAAGAGGATGCCAATGCCATTGCAATCACCTCTTACCAAGGAGGGCATAATGAGTATTTTAAATACATGTTCGATTTGTTGAAAGAAAAAGGTGCCAGCCATATCAAAATATTTGGTGGCGGTGGTGGTGTAATTCTTCCTGAAGAAATTGAAGAATTAATGTCTTACGGGATTACACGCATCTATTCTCCAGATGATGGACGTGCCCTGGGGTTGCAAGGAATGATTAATGATTTAGTACAACAAGCAGATTATGCAATTGGAAATGTACTAAATAATGAATTGAAACATTTAGCAAAAAAAGAAATTGGCAGCATTGCTCGTATTATTTCTGCGGCTGAAAACTTTCCTGAGGTAGCCAAAGCAACCCTAGAAAGCATTCACCTAAAGAACAAAAACTCAAAAATACCTGTCCTAGGAATTACGGGTACTGGCGGGGCTGGAAAATCCTCTTTGGTCGATGAATTGGTGCGTCGTTTTTTAATGGATTTTCCTAAAAAGACAATCGGAATTATTTCTGTAGACCCCTCAAAAAGGAAAACAGGGGGTGCACTCTTGGGCGATCGAATTCGAATGAATGCCATTCAAAACGAACGCGTTTACATGCGCTCTTTGGCCACCCGTCAATCCAACTTAGCGCTCTCAAAATACGTGAATGAGGCAATACAAGTTTTAAAAGCTGCCGAATTTGATTTAATAGTTTTAGAAACTTCTGGTATTGGGCAATCGGATACTGAAATTATTGAACATTCAGATACCTCTTTGTATGTAATGACTCCTGAATTTGGCGCTGCAACACAATTAGAAAAAATTGATATGTTGGATTTTGCAGATTTAGTGGCCATTAATAAGTTTGACAAACGCGGTGCTTTAGACGCAGTTAGAGATGTCAAAAAGCAATACATGCGCAACAACAATTTGTGGCACATACATCAAGATGATCTTCCAGTATACGGCACCATTGCTTCCCAGTTCAATGACCCCGGAATGAATACGCTGTATAAAAAACTCATGGATAAGTTGGTGGAAAAAACGGGTACTGATTTAAAATCTTCATTTGAAATTACGACTAAAATGTCTGAAAAGATATTTGTAATTCCACCTGCAAGAGTTCGATATCTATCAGAAATTGCAGAAAGCAACAGAGCCTATAACAAAAAAGTAAATTCACAAGTGGAAGTTGCTCAAAAACTATATGGAATCTATCAAACAATTTTATCCATTACCGAAAGTAACCAAACTGTAAAAACCTTCAAACCAGCGAAGTCTTTTTTAACAAAAACAGGAATTGATAGCGATGCAATTCTAGCGCTCGAATCGATTCAGAACGACATTGAATTTATTCAACTTTTATTTCAACAATTTGAAAAAGTAAAATTGAATCTGAACCCCTACAACTGGGAAGTCATTCTCAACTGGCCGACGAAAGTTCAAAGATACAAGCAACCAATTTACACGTTTAAAGTAAGAGATAAAGAAATCAATATTGAAACCCATAGCGAATCATTATCGCATTCGCAAATACCCAAAATTGCAATGCCCAAATACCAAGCTTGGGGCGATTTGTTGCGTTGGAATTTACAAGAAAATGTGCCCGGAGAATTTCCCTACACCGCCGGACTTTATCCTTTTAAACGTATGGGCGAGGATCCTACCAGAATGTTTGCTGGTGAAGGAGGTCCTGAAAGAACCAACAGACGATTTCATTATGTGAGTTTGGGTATGGATGCGAAAAGACTTTCTACAGCTTTTGATTCTGTAACACTTTATGGAAATGATCCGGGGGGCCGCCCAGATATCTACGGAAAAATTGGAAATGCAGGGGTATCCATATGCTGTCTGGACGACGCTAAAAAACTGTATTCTGGTTTTGATTTGAGCCACCACATGACTTCTGTTTCGATGACTATTAATGGTCCAGCTCCCATGTTATTGGGTTTCTTTATGAATGCAGCAATAGATCAAAATTGCGAAAAATACATCAAAGAGCACCAATTGGAAAAAGAGGTGGAAGCAGCTTTTGTAGCTATGTACGATGCCAAAGGACTAGAAAGACCTCTTTACCAAGGCCCTTTACCGGAGGGAAACAATGGTTTAGGCCTCATGCTTTTGGGACTTACTGGTGATATGGTTTTACCGCATGAAGTGTATCAACAGATTAAAAAAGAGACCTTAACGCAAGTTCGAGGAACCGTACAAGCAGACATTTTAAAAGAAGATCAGGCACAGAATACCTGTATTTTTTCTACTGAATTCGCACTACGATTAATGGGAGATGTACAAGAATATTTCATTGAAAAACAAGTGCGAAATTTTTATTCGGTTTCGATCTCCGGGTATCATATTGCTGAAGCGGGCGCAAACCCTATTACACAATTGGCTTTGACATTGTCCAACGGATTTACCTATGTTGAATATTATTTAAGTCGTGGTATGGACATCAATCAATTTGGTCCCAACTTGTCTTTTTTCTTTTCCAACGGAATAGATCCTGAGTACTCGGTAATTGGTAGAGTTGCCCGTAAAATTTGGGCCAAAGCAATGAAACATAAATACGGAGCCAATGCAAGAGCACAAATGCTGAAATACCATATTCAAACCTCTGGGCGCTCTTTGCATGCTCAGGAAATTGATTTTAATGACATTCGAACGACGCTGCAGGCGCTGTATGCCATTAATGACAACTGCAATTCTTTGCACACCAACGCCTATGACGAGGCCATTACAACTCCTACGGAGGAATCGGTGCGAAGAGCCATGGCCATTCAATTGATTATTAACAAAGAATTGGGATTGACCAAAAATGAAAATCCAATTCAAGGAGCCTTTATTATTGAAGAATTGACGGATTTAGTAGAAGAGGCCGTCTTATTAGAATTTGACAGAATTACAGAACGTGGCGGTGTTTTAGGCGCTATGGAAACCATGTATCAACGTTCAAAAATTCAGGAAGAAAGCCTGTATTATGAAACCTTGAAACACAATGGTGAATTTCCAATTATTGGGGTGAATACTTTCTTAAGTTCAAAAGGGTCTCCGACCATTCAACCTGCAGAAGTGATTCGTGCAACAGCATCCGAAAAGCAATTTCAAATTCAAACAAAAAAGCACCTGAATAAGGTGAACTTTGAACAAGTAAAAGTACAACTAGCGCAACTGCAAAAAGCGGCAATACAAAATGACAATGTATTTGAAAAATTAATGGAAGCTACCAAAGTTTGCTCTTTGGGACAACTTACGAAAGCCTTGTTTAAGGTTGGCGGACAGTATCGCAGAAATATGTAAGAAGTAAATTTGGGTTGTGTGCTAAATTGGCGCTTGGAAAAAAAAACGTTGGTTTGGCATAAAAAACACTCATCATTAAAAAGCGAATGCACGAACAGACCCTATCGTCTTCGCTTGGTTGCTCTGCTCACTTTCTTTTTACGTTTGTTAAAAGGAACCGGTACGGCATCATCAAAGGTATTTTTTGCCTGTTTCGCCTGTTTGTTCTTTTTCCAAGAATTATTTTCGGGCAATAAGCGTAGTAACAAATCTTGCCTTCCTACTTTGTTCAACGTTTTTTTAATCCAATCTTTGTTTTCTTTCTTGTACCAAAAGAAAAACTTGTGCTGATCTTCTTTCTCCTTTTTTGTTTTCGGAGTCTTTGTCGGTTTTAAAGTATAGGGATGGTAGCCTGAATAATAAATAACCGTGGCTACTGTCATTGGCGTGGGTGTAAAACCTTGGACTTGTTCTAGCTGAAAGCCCATATCTTTGGTTTCTGCTGCTAAATTGGCCATGTCCTCTACTTCACTTGCCGGATGACTAGAAATAAAATAAGGAATCAATTGTAAGTTTAATTTTTTCTTAATGTTGATTTTATCGAAACGCTCTTTAAACTTGTGAAAATAGGTAAACGAAGGCTTTCGCATCAACTTTAAAACAGGGTCGGATGTGTGTTCTGGGGCTACTTTTAAACGTCCAGAAACGTGTTTGGTCATTACCTCTTCTGTATAGGCATCCAACTCTTTTGGATCTGCATTTTTATTGAATTCTGGCACCAACATATCATGGCGAATTCCACTTCCAATAAACGATTTTTTAATCTTTGGATGCTTATCTACTGCCTGATACAAGTCGGTTAAAGGTTTGTGTGAGGTATCTAAATTGGAACAAATTACTGGAGAAATACAACTCGGTGCCACACATTTATCACAAATAGATTGTACTTTCCCTTTCATCTGATACATGTTTGCCGAAGGGCCTCCTATATCTGACAAATAGCCTTTAAAATCGGGCATTTTTGCTACTTTATCTACTTCTTTCAAAACCGATTCTTGACTTCTACTGGCAATAAACTTTCCTTGGTGTGCAGAAATAGTACAAAAGCTACACCCACCAAAACACCCTCTGTGAATATTTATTGAAAATTTGATCATTTCAAAGGCCGGTATCGGTCCACGTTTGTTGTATTTCGGGTGTGGCAAACGCGTAAAAGGCAAATCGAAAGAACCATCAATTTCCTTCTCTGTCATCGTTGGAAAAGGCGGATTAATCACCAAGGTTCTTCCTTCCACTTCTTGTAAAATTCGGCGTGCTTTTAATTTATTGGATTCTTGTTCTATCACTTTAAAGTTAGAGGCGAAGGTCTTTTTATCTGCCAAACAAGCTACGTGTGAGTTGATAGTCACATCTTCCCAATTATTTACAACGGGAATTTTCTCTTCTTTCTGGTTGATTAATACGGCAGTTTGCTTGATATTTTTTAAACTTGAAAAAGGCACGCCTTTTTGAAGCAATGAAACAATTTCACGCAAGGGTTGTTCGCCCATTCCATAGACCAACATGTCTGCTTTAGAAGTTTCTAAAATAGTTGGCAAGAGTTTGTCTGACCAATAATCGTAATGCGTTACACGTCTTAAAGACGCTTCAATTCCTCCAATTAAAACGGGAACATCTGGGAATTTTTCTTTTAATATTTTGGAATATACAGAGGTTGCATAATCTGGACGAAACCCTTTGTCACCATTGGGTGTGTAAGCATCTTTGTCTCTGCGTTTTTTACTTGCGGTATAATTACTCACCATAGGGTCCATACATCCACCTGTAGCACCAAAAAACAATCGAGGTTTTCCTAGTTTTTCAAAATCTTGCAAATTATCATTCACATTGGGTTGCGGAACAATGGCAACACGCAAACCATAACTTTCTAAAATACGCCCAATGACTGCAGGCCCAAAAGAAGGATGATCTACATAAGCATCTCCACTAAAGAGAATTACATCCAATGCAGACCAACCACGAAGCTTTACTTCTTTATTTGTTGTTGGTAACCAATCGGTTAGTTGTAATTTGTTTGCTTGTTCCATAAGATGCAAAAGTAAGGAGAAATTACGATAACTATTACTAGTTCTGGGAGTTTCTTAAAAAGGATAAACCTACTTTATAAATACGCTAAGAATTTTATACAAAGCACTCATTTTTTATTTTTTTAAAAAAAAATAAAAAATGTATATTTGGTGAACCAATCTGGTGAACCAATTTTAAAACTTTATAATTATGACTAAAAATATTTTTTACTTACTCTTACTTTTGAGTGCTACTTTATATGGTCAAACAACTTATAATATTAATGATCCTGAAGATTTAGAAAATAATACATATGAGGCTGGAGATTTAATTATTTTAGAGGATGGTGTTTACAGTTCAGATGAAAGGATCGATTTTGTTGGAAATGGAACTGCAGAAAATCCCATAATTTTTAGAGCAGCATCGCCAGGAGGTGTTATTTTTTCTGGAGGTTTACAAATGAATATTGGTGGGGATTATTTAGTGGTTGACGGATTTCATTGGAAAGGTGGTTATGGAGCAAGTAATTTTATTCAATTTAGAAATGGTTCTGATTATGCAAATCATAGTACCATTCAAAATTGCGCAATTGATGGTTTGGCTCTTAGTCCAGATGATATTGCAGACGATGGTTCGACCTCAATAACAAAACACCGATGGATTGTACTATACGGTACTTACAACTCAGTAATTAATTGTTCTTTTATGAATAAAGCAAGTGCAGGTGCATTAATTTTAGCGGAATACCAATACAATGCAGAGGCAGATCCATGTGCAACTGTTGGCCATAAAATCAGTAACAATTATTTTTATAAATATGAAAAAATTGACAACACCTTAAGCAATGCTGGAGATAGTGAAACTATACGTATAGGAACCAGTGAATATCAAAATGTAAATAGTGATGTGACCGTGAGCAATAACTATTTTGTTGAAGCGGATGGTGAAAACGAAATCATCACAAATAAAAGTAAAGGCAATCGATACACGAATAACACTTTCAGAAGATGTAGAGGTTCTTTAGTCTTGCGTCATGGTTCGGATGCTGTTATAGATGGAAATTACTTTTTAGGTGAAAATATTGATGGTACTGGGGGTATTAGAATTACCGATAGCAACCATGAAATTACAAATAATTATATTCAAGATTGCATCACCGTAGAGGATCAAGCAAAATGGAATAATGGAATCACATTTATCGGTGGAAGTGCAAATGCAGCGGTATCATGCTCAGCAACTAATACCTCTAATGGGTATCAGAAATCTGAAAATTTAATTATTTCTAATAACACTATTATTAATACAAATGCACCTTTGTATTACAATACAGATAAAGGAACTACAGACCCATCTGGAAATATTTTAAATAATTTAATTTATTTTGTTGCTGGGAATGCAAATTTATCAGATGTTATTTCTGGAGATACTGATACTGCTTATGACGAAATTGGAACTACATTGACATACACCGGAAATGTTTACACAGGAACTTCTTTAGGTGAAACTAATACAGGTTTTTCTGAAGAAACTGGTATTACTGCTAACGCCAACGGTGAAATTTTTACATTTTCTGGAACAGGATCTTCAGGTAAAGGGGCTAACTTAGGTTCTTACCTCCCTTCTACAGATGATATGGTAGGTTACGGAATTGGAGCTTGTTTTTTAGATTATTTAGGAGAAAACATCTCGGATGGCAATTGCACAATAGAGATTCCAGAAGCGTTAATAGTGAGTAGTTTGCAATCACTTCCAGCAGATGCAGCTAGTTATGATGTTTCAGTAACGGCAAATGTAAGTTGGACTGCTTTATCGAATGATGCATGGATAACTATAGATGTAAATACTGGTTCAGGAGATGCTACCGTTTCCATATCTGTATCAGAAAATACAGCAACCAGTAATAGAAGTGGAACGGTAACTTTTACACAAGACCCTGGAGGGGACGATATTGTAAGAACACTAACAGTTAATCAAGATGGTGCAGATTTAACGGATCTATACCCTTTAATCAATGATGTTCCAGGAGGTGGTCCTGTTTCAATTCATTCCTTTTCAAGCGATAACGCGAGTGATAGTCCTCCCGAAGTGGCAGTGAACACCTTAGACAAAGTAAATACGAGTGCATCAATATGGGCAGCACAGGATGGAGCTATTTTAACAGGAGATTATAGAGGCGATGGAGAATATATTATTTATGATTTAGGGACTGAATATAATCTTAATTTAATCCAATTTAGCACCACAAATAAATCAGATTCTTTTGGCTACCAAATTTGGGTATCCACAACAGGAACAGCAGCAACTGACTTTACAATGTTGTTGCCAACTTCTGGAGATTTAATATTCACGGCAACCAATACAATGGATTTCAATCAATATGAAATTACAACAAGCGCACGCTATGTTAAAATGATTGGATTCGGTCGATTTAATAGTACTGGAGATACTAGAACTAGTGCTTGGAGTACGATTGCTGAAATTGAATTTTTTGGTACTGAAACGTTATCTTTAGAGGAAACTTCTTTTGAAAATCAATTACAACTTTTCCCAAATCCAACAAGCGAGCTTATCAACATCAAAACCAAGCTAAATACGCTCGATACAATTAAGATATTGTCTTTAACGGGTGTAAAGGTCCTAGAAATGGATGTAAAGGCAACTGAGACAGCATTCAATATAAATGTTTCAAAACTGGCAAAAGGCACTTATCTTTTAGTGTTTTTTAAAGAAAATAAATTGAAAGCTTCCAAAAAAATCATCATTGAATAACTGAGGTTTCGGATCTTTAGACAAAATAGATCACATTCGTATTCTAATTTGTAAATTCACATACTCAAAATTCAAGAAAAAAATTAAATGCAAGATCAAATTTTAAAAGTATTTGCAATGCTTTTCAGTACTGCGATGCTACTAAGCTGTAATCAAACCAAAAAAGACAGGTATGTAGAAAATCACTACAACAAAAAAGAGGTAGCGATTACCATGCGAGACGGTGTAAAACTGCACACAGTTATTTATTCTCCGAAAGATACTTCCAAAGCGTATCCTATTTTACTACAAAGAACACCGTATAGTGCTGGCCCTTATGGAGCAGGAAAAATGAAAACCAAAATTGGTCCAAATGTACACTTAATGAAAGAGGGGAA
>Ga0206677_10000553_pt1 | contig 35533 bp, 49 predicted proteins | sample M130m12015metaG_FD_155475 | JGI IMG/M metagenome (GOLD analysis project Ga0206677, IMG submission 155475) | Ammonia-oxidizing marine archaeal communities from Monterey Bay, California, United States - M1 30m 12015 | ecosystem: Environmental > Aquatic > Marine > Intertidal zone | place: USA...
TTGGCCCGAATTATAACCCACACTTACCGCCTGCACACCCTGACTCGTTTCACCTGATTTATGACCCACGGAAACGGTTTCATCACCTTGAAGCGTTACACCGGCACGAAAACCCAAGGAAACAGATTCCGATCCCTGCCCAGATTGCCCAGATTGATACCCTAGAGCTATAGATTGTGTATTTTGACCTATCTGTCCAGATTGATAACCAATCGCAACAGATTCTGGGTGTTGGGTTGTCTGTCCAGATTGATAACCCAAGGCGGTTGATCGATCACCCTGATCTGTGTGTCCCGTTTGATAACCAAGTGCAAGACTTTCGGTACCTTGATTGACTTCCCCAGATTCGAATCCCAAAACGAGACTATTAGCACCCTGATTTACACGCCCCGATTTGTACCCGATCGCCATAGATTGTATTCCCTGAGCACTCTGCCCGGATTGATACCCCATAGCAACAGATTGTGTATTTTGACCACTCTGTCCAGATTCAAAACCAATTGCAATAGCTTGAGTGTCTTGGCTTGTTTGACCAGATCTGTGACCGATAGCCACAGATTGAGACCCCTGTGAAGTCGTGCCCGATTGATTACCTACAGCCACCGACTGCGTTCCCTGTGAGGTTTTACCGGATTCGAATCCGACAGCTACAGATTGAGTGTTTTGTGAAACTTCACCCGCATTATCGCCAATCGCAACAGATTGTGTTGATTGATATGATTGTCCAGCGTTAGATCCGATTGCCACCGAGAGACTATTCTGACTCAACTCACCCGCTGTAAAACCTATAGCTACAGATTCGGGACCCTGTTTGTCCCGCCCCGCGCTATGACCGATAGCCACGGATTGGGAACCCTGACTGGTTTTACCAGATCTATATCCGATGGATGTGGATTTATTTCCCTGAACCGACTGACCACTTTGATAACCCAGTGCACTAGCCTGCTCCCCCTGGTTAACCTGCCCAGTTTGAAATCCCACAGCTGTACCTTGATTACCCTGATTCGACTGACCCGCTTGAAATCCAAGTGCAAGTGTTTCGTCTCCTTGGTTCACTTCAGCCGTTCCGAATCCAAAAACAAGACTGTTATTACCTTGGTTCACTCGTCCACATTTATAACCGACCGCAATTGATTGAGACCCCTGATTTGACTGACCCGCCTGAAAGCCCATCGCAATTGATTGCATACCCTGAACGACTTGCCCGGACTCAAAACCCACAGCAAGCGATTGTTCACCCTGGCTAGACTGCCCAGATCTATACCCAATCGCAACCGATTGTGTTTTTTGGTTAATCTCTCCACACTCCTGCCCAACGGCAACAGATTCCACTCCCTGGCTCGTGTTACCCGCGTGATACCCCACTGCGACCGACCTCGCACCTTGTTTTAAAAATCCAGATTTAGCCCCTACCGCGATCGCGTTTTCACCTTGATCCGTCTTACCCGCATCTTTGCCAATTGTAATTTCATTAAAATTATAGTTCACAGATGTGGGTGGAGTTGACGTTGTTTTTTTGGTATTGTCCTGATTAAGTTCAGCCATATATACATGATTGAATCTCCCGGCATTACCAATGAACGGCATAACTATTACATTAATCGGCGAATAAAATGCCACCCAACCCGTTACGTATTCTAAACACATTATAGTTAACTACGTAAACAGTGAGTTCGTTATCTAATGTACGATTTGTACCCTTTACTATATCTCTAATTACAATCTTCGCGTTATCTAAACGACTAAAATTACATGTCCCTGATGGCTTATATTCGGAAGCATTTCTACAAAAGTGATAGGCGAAATATCTAGTATATAGAGGACAATCCTGATCTTCAATAAAGCTGATAAGACCAAACTTTGAACTTATATAATTTTGTACAGTGTGAAAGTAAATTGGGGACATATTTTCAACAAGTGCTGTACCGTTTAGATAAATATCGGCACCACTAAACGATAGTTTATCTTCTTCTATAACACCACCCTGTGCCGTGTAACCGAAGAAGATACTTTTCACGGGGTGATTAAATACAGAAATATCCAATGTAGTTTTTGGAAGTTGGACATCACCCTTTAAATTTTGAACTTGTGTGATTATAAGATCTGTTGGTGTTTTTATAAATTTATTGCGTTCTTCGGTATCCAAAAATACGTAATTACCGTAACATTTTACACCAGACACATCTTGATTGGCAAAGGTTATTCTAATTTCAGCTTCATGAAACTGCAAAGCACAAAGTGGTAAAAACATATCGTTGTCACAAAAGAAAAAATGAAGTGGTAGAAACTTATTATTTGATTGTGATGTTTTGTTTAAAATTTCCTGTGCCTTTACAAAATTTTCAGCCAAATAGTTCTGCCATACATCTGAAATAAAGTCATATGGGTGTGAATCAATCTTAACGCCTCCTATATATAAATCTATAACTGCACCATCAAATTTAGTTAAAAGATCTACACCTTCAAACCATACTGCATTTACAAGATCACCCCAAGTTGGGATAATTATGGTGCTGTCTTTTGTTGTAACTTCCTTTATGAGTCGTGGCGCTTGTGAAAAATTTGTATGCCGTTTGTATTTCATACTAAAGAGAGACGCCCCCTCGTCACTTGTTATATAAACATCTTGCGCACCTTTGGACACGAGCTGAACCAATGCACCTGACATTTATTTATTGTTCAGATTATAAAAACAGACACTTTCCCTGAGGGAATTCATCCTTTCTTTCCTGTTCAACTTTACCGTGAATTTTAAAACCACCTTGGCGATACACTTTCATTCTCTTGTAAAACATAGCTGTGAAGAGCGACCAAGGGTCATGAATATCATAAATATGTGGATTATTCTTCTTCCCCTTGGTTTCTCTCATTATACGACCTATACTCTGGGTTATATCAGACTTAGGGGACGCCAATATAACTGTATCCAGGGTTGGTATGTCTAATCCTTCGTGGGCTTGCGAGAAAGTTGCAAATATGATCTTTTTCTTGGAAGAAGCCTGGAGGTCAGCCTCCTTCATTCCACCCATGTAGAGACCCGAGTTTTTTGGAAAACATTGATGGAGCATCTCACAGTGCAAACGTCTGTCACTTAGAACAAGAAGCTGTCTTGTACCAGCTGAAGCCCTCTTGATCAATTCCACAAGCATCTGATTTCTCTTTCTATCTTCTACAATTTCCGTAATCATATTTGGCATGGATACTTTACCAAATCTTGTTGAAGGTGGTGGGTTCCTGTAATTGAATGATTCATATGTAATGCTAAATACTTCAACCTGATCCTGGTTCTTCCTTTCAACTGCAAAGAACGTGGGACCCATGAACCAATGGAGAACCTTTGTGAGACCATCCTTTCTTTCTGGTGTCGCTGAAAGTCCAAAGATGTGTTTGGGGCACATTTTGAAAAGAGATTGACTGAATACCTTAGCACATATATGATGAGCTTCATCAACTATGAGAGTTCCTATAGAATCAAAGTCACTGAATGAGTACTCTTTGAGGGAGAGTGATTGAAGCATAGCTATTACAAAGTCACAGTCAACCTCCTTTTTGTCTTGTTGAACAATACCTATTGTGGCACCCGGACAAAACTGTTGAATTCTCTCCCTCCATTGATCTGCCAAGAATTGTTTATGAACCACAATCATCGTACGATACCCCAATTTACAGGCTATTGCCAGGGATACAGTGGTTTTGCCATACCCACATGGGAGTGAGAGAACTCCGTGACCAGCCTTAATGGCTGCAGCGAGGGCCTCATTCTGGTGAGTTGCATCTCGTAACTGTCCAACAAATTTGGCTGTGGATCTTGCTGGTTCGGGGCGCCGGTCCTCTCGTGGCTTTCCAGCCCGACCAACTCCATAGAATCTTGGAACGCACACTCCATTCTTAGCCGTTCGGAAAACCTTAAAAGGCGGTGGAGGAAATCCATAATCGCCATTGACTATGGGTCTTACCGTAAGTTCCTTTTTAATTTCAGTCACCGGTCCATCGGTAACGAGATATCCAGTCCGCGTCAACATTTAATATATTAAAGAATAGTAACTTTATATAAGTAGAATGCCATCTCTCAACATCGAAGAGAATATTAAAAAAATACAAGACGCGATTGAATCCACATACCAAGAGCTTCATCGTCTCCAGGGGAGTCTTCGTGTGTTTTTGGGATTAAAGGAAAACGGCTTGACCGTAATCGACATTCCCGAAAAGGAGGAGGAAGAAGATGAGGAAGAAGAAATCAAGGAAGAGAAGTAATTGACTTAATCTTCCAAGTATAACCACTATAATTACCAACATTCCATACACCCGTGAAATCAATATCAACTTCAACTTCATCATCCTTTATAAGGGACTGTACAGGGCGGCCATTAACGCTGCACATCACTCTCCTATAACGGAATGGAACTTTTACTGTGAGAATCTTACCGTCGAGTGGATCATCTACATGAGAATTCTTAATAAGCCATAATTTATTTGCGTGCATTTGACGAATAAGTTGAGAGCATTTTTCAGGAATGACCAAGCGAATGTATTTCTTGTCGTTGTGGTCATACATGGGTTTATAAACTTTCGCCTCAAATTTCATTGATTCTGTTTATATACAATAAGGTTAAAACTATAAGTGTCATTTTAAATCAATCCAGTCTTTTTTCGTTCTTCTGGAGTCTTGAGAGCATACATTATTGTCAGGAAAATCGTAGTTGCGATGAGAGCGTATTCAATATCTTGTGTCGCGCTAAATGCGATCATCATCAAGGAAAAAAATCGGAAAGCCTTATTGTCGAAAGCAGATTTAAGATTTTTTGGAATGTCAATCGCATTACCCGAAAATAGACCCTGATACAGGATTATTAAGGTGAATATAATGGGCTGCGTTTTAATAAGGGCTTCGGCTGGGTTGCTGACTGGTCCGAGGAAGCTTGAGAACTTTTTCATTTAAAGTAAACCGAGATATTTTCCTAGACTATAGTAGATGCGATGCTCCATGCGTCATCCAATGTAATACTTAAATCACCTCCCTCTAAAAAGGTAAAGACCTGGAAATTTGCTGCCAAATTTATATGGAAAAGTAAATTTGTAAAAGACAAGTCCGAACTTGGTGCGTGGACGCGGAATGAACTCTTGGAACTTGGTCCAACCTTTGTAAAATTAGGTCAAATCGCATCGACGAGAGCCGATCTGTACGACCCCGAGTTTACAAAAGAGTTGGAATCGCTTCAAGACGATGTGCCTCCAGTGGGATTTGACATTGTACAAAATGTTGTAAATTTAGATTCATTTGATTCCTTTGAACCGATTCCATTCAAGTCCGCGAGTCTTGGCCAGGTTCACAAGGCAACTTTAAAAAATGGAAAAGATGTTATTGTCAAGGTGAAGAGACCAAATATCTATGAGACTATGAAGGAAGATACAGATAATGTCAGGGAAATTGTGCGTTTTTTGGAACAGTTAGGGATTGACACCGGGAATAGCTCGGAGTTTGTTCTCAATGAATCAATTGAATATCTCTTGGGCGAATCGGATTATAAACAGGAAATTGACAATGCCGTGAGATTTAGAAAGAGTATGAACGGTATAAAGTGGGTTAAAGTCCCAAAAGTATACAGAAAACTTTGTACAGAAAACACCATTGTCATGGAATATGTTGAATCTGAAAAATTAATAGAACTCACAGATCCCAATATAAATAGAAAAAAGGTATGTGAAGCTCTTATCAATTCCTATGTGATTCAGACTATGGACAACGGTCTTTTTCACGCAGATCCCCATCCCGGTAACTTGGGGTTTTCATCTAATGGTAAATTGGTATTTTACGACTTTGGGATCACAATATATTTATCTGAAGAACTCCGCAAAGGTTTCAAGCAGCTTTTTGGGTGTATAATAGAAAAAGACACAAAAGGAATTGTTCAAATTCTTGTAGACCTTGGTGTCATCATACCTATGAATTCCGATCTTACGGACATCGAAATCTTTTTTGAAACAATTTTGAGTTATCTCGAGACCCTTAACGCTTCAAATATATTAAACGATGACGTGGCATCGAAACTCGCGGCCGAAAAGCCATTTATGGTACCCACGAGTTTTGTATATTTAGCTAAATCATTCTCTCTTATAGAGGGTATATGTGTACAATTAGATCCCGAGTTCAACTATCTCGCATACCTGGAGCCAATGATAACACAACAATTTGTAGACTCAATTGATATTCAAGATGCGCTTACAAAGACGGCCGAGATGCCATCAAAAATACGCAATATAAGTAAGGCTGTTCTGGGTCTGGAAAGAAGCAGAGCAGTCATAAGAAGGTCCATATCTAAAACAAGACGAGAAGTACGCACGGTTCAGTATAGTTTAATGAGTGCCCTAATGGCATTTGAGTTTAATGACACGCCACTTGGGTTTGGTTTTATCGTGCTTACAATCTGGCTTACGTTTCGCGTTAAGATCAATCGAAGAAAAAACACATAGCATATCTAAAACCTTTTGTAACTGGAAGAACACCGTGTAAATGATGATCCCCGCTATACGAAATCATATCACCTTGATCGTAATCTACAATGGGTAGTTTTTTGAATTTGTTTAAAAATTCCTGTTTTCCACGCGTCGTTTGAAAGTTAACACGTCTGTTTTCCCTAGTTGTTTTGCGATCAAATAGATATAATTCTCCACCTTCACAATCATTTTTAGAAGATATAAGAAATGATACAGTTGTTTTATTTTCATCTAGGTGGATGGGTAAAGAAAAACGTTCATTTGGGGTATATTTTCTCAAGAATATGTAACCGGGTGACTTTGGTTGATATTTTTTAATGTGAACATCGTAAATATTTTTAGAAATATCCCATAATTCTTTATTTAAAACTGGATTACTTTCATCGTCGTCATAAATATCTATCTGATTCGCCGGCTTACCGTCAACTTCGTCCATATAATCGTCTAATTCATACTTTTTTGAAACTTTTATTATATTTTCACACAAATCCCTATTTAAGACACTTTTATGTATTATATGCGTTTCATCTTTCTTATTTGTTATTATGCATATAATACAAAACATGATTATTATAAGTGGTAGTATCATATCTATATTTACTTTTCATAAAAATCTATCGAAATTTCTTCCTTCTTTGGAGAACCCTTGAAAAACTCCTGGTGTTCCCTGAAGATATCCTTGACACGTCTTTGTTCATCGCGGGAAATATCTGACAACTTTTCTCGAATCTTACCCACGTCTGTATCATTTTGTTTCTTCATTTTCTTGCCAAACTTCTTCAAACGCTTGGTATTCGACGCAAAAGTGGTGGAGGTCGTAATTGAAAACATCTTTCGTTGTTACATTCTAAGGACATTTATTTTTTAAGTTTAAAATTTCCAACTTTTCTTCAAACTCTCGTCTCTCACCCGGACTGTTAATGGGGGTACCGTTGGCGAGGGCTTCAATTTCCGGTCCCGTGAGATGCATTGCATTGACCCTGAAGTCTTTGAAAGCTTCCATCGTTACCGGGACGAGTGGCTGTACGAGGTCATATATAGCATTCGCATAGTCACGAATCTCCTTCTGGGCATGAGAATCCATACGAAGATGGAGGTAGTGCATCAAATTATGGAGATTGATCTTCCAATAGAATTCAGTGTATGTACATTGTGGGAGATTGCCCCTTGCTTGCTCACGGCATATCCCCGTCTCCAAGAGGTTCTCGTATAAATCAAAAGAATATTCCAAGTGTTTGTCAATTTGTTGAGTCTTTTCTTCATCAATTTCAATAATACCCTCGGACCCCTGATTATTTACTTTAGATTGACCCCTTAAAATTCCCGGGTTGTAGTACTGTTTCGGTACGACGGAGTAGCGGGCGGATAGTTCATTGACGGAGGCTGTTCTATGTCGAAAATGTTGACGGGCGATGTAGAGGGGCATCTTGATGTGGAACTTGAATTCCACCATCTCGAAAGGCGTTGTGTGCCAGTGGCGAAGCAGGTATCGGAGGAGTCCTCGGTCTCCCCGGGAAGACTTTGTTCCGTCACCATATGAAACTCTTGCGGCTTGGACGATTGAGGTGTCCAAATCTTGTTGCGGCATGTGATCAACCAATCGTACAAATCCATGGTCCAAGACATCTTGTTGCATTGTATTCTAATTATTAGTTCCCCCCAAATCCTTAACTAAGTCACCAATATCGCGATAGTATCTTTTCAGATCTTTCATAAAACGTTTGTTATTCTCAAGGCATTCGCATTCAACTTTATTTAGGTAAATCCATGCCAAGTTCGACTTTGAATATTTTGTTCTCTTTTGGTTGTCGTTGGGTTTACGAGCTACTAATTTTGTAGATTTCCTAGTCTTCTTTGCAGTTTTAACTTCAGTCCTATTCACAAAACTAAGAGCTTGCATGACAGTATCCGCGAGATCATCTTTCTTTTTAGACTTGAGAAATGTATCCAACCAATGAGCGTTTGTAGGTCCTGAACGAATAAACTCTTCGCATCTTTGAATTGCAACTTTCTTCCTTTTGAGATACTGTGACTTTCCAGGTCCTGCAACATCTGGAATTTTATGACGCGCATCATAGATGATTGTTTCAGCACGAGGGCACTTAATTATAAAGTATGCATGGAGGAAGTGCATTACGGATATCATCTTCTTATTGCGGTCTGGCTGTTTTTCTATGAGAATGGTGTCAGCCGTCAAGACCCAGGGTCTTTCATCTAAGTGTTTTCTTAATGAGACATAGATACCATCTTTATGTTCGGGTGGGACGCCGGAGACATCCCATTCCTCCACGAGGTTATTTGTTTCATTGAGTAAGCATATTGCTAAGTTCCGAATACCGACATCGATACTCAGAATCATTAAGTTAAAGGATCTTTATATCTTTAAACTAGAAACGCTTAAGGGCCTTGGAACCTGCGTTCTTAGAAAGTTTCTGACCGGCCGGGGACATACCAAATGCGAGGATGGCGCCACAGCACACACACGAGACAAGAGCTGATATCAAGGATGGACCTGTCATGCCCTTGAACGCGCTGCTAATACCCGCACCTATACCCTTGGCACCGTCCGCAACAGCTTCACCTACACCCTGCGTTTCTTGTGTAGTCTTATTTAAAACTTCCTTTTTCAATTTTTGAGCGCTTTCATCTTTGTTAATGATTTCGGTAATTTTGCTACCAATTTGTTCAGCGACAAACCTGATTTGGGCATCCTGACCAATTTTACATTTAGTGTTTCTGAGTTCTTTCATGAGCTCTACCGGGGGAGGTACACCCAGCGATTTGTATACGGAGAGGCCAAGTGGATCAATAATAAGATTGCTGGTGACCAACTTCTGTCTGTTAATAACTTTGGCAGCGAGTGTGTTGATAGTTTCACTTGTGATACTCTTTGAAACTTTATTTTTGATATTCGTCTTTGTATCAGACACCTTACTTGAAAAGTTTGGTATTGGATTCATAAATCCAGTCTTTTGCTTAGTTTCGTTTTTGGCCTTTTTTTCTATATCGTTCATAATCTTATTGAGTAGGTCTGTTGTAGATTTCTCATCAAACTTTTGCAAAACTTTAATATCAGCATTAATTTTTTGTGATATATCCAAATTACAGTAAGCTGTAACGCCACTAACTGACATATTTTGAACTGTAAGTACAGACGCAGAAACTGCATTCTCGCTCCTAGAAACTGCATTGAAAACCGATTCGTTTACAATATTTGTTTCAACAACCATTTTGGACTTGGAGGCACCCATCCTGGTATATTTGAAATATACCCAGAAAAAAAATATGATGTAAAATTAAAATGAATATGGGACTTAACCAGGCGATGCTTATCATAGCCATTGTTATTGTGATCATCTGGATTTACAAGAAAAGAGCGTCCACCAAGCAAATTGAAAAATATGAAATGGACAAGTCTCAAATCATGCAACACTTGAATAGCGAGACTCAGATTGATTCTCTCTTGGTAATGACGGCGGCTGCAAAACTCACAGAAGATGAGTCGGAAATTAAGAAATCTTATAAACTCGCAGAAGAGCAGAAAAGAGAAGCACTTATAGAATTATTTGAAAGCATGTAAAAAAACCTTGGTATAAATTAAATGGTTCGTTCAACACGAATCACCGCCCCCCTCCTTGTTTTATTGGTTGGAATTATCGGTCTCGTGATCTTTTCGTATTTCAGGCGAATTGATGAAGAATATGACATCTCACAGAGTAAAGAAGCGATGATTGAATACATAAACGAGACAACCGTACCAGATTCAATATTTGTCATGTCAAGTGTTTCTGAAATGACTAAAGATCAAGGGTTGATTAATAAAATATTCGAGGAAGCCGATAAGGGTGACGACGAGTATGACAAGGAAAAATTACTTGAGCTTATAAAAAAAATATAAGTATATTTAAATATGCCCTGGGCCGCTGCAGCTGCATGGAAGAGTGGCGACGACTATCACAGGACACGAGGTTGTGCTGGTCACCACGATGGTAGAAAATATTCAAGCTGGGACAAGCATTGTCACGCGGACTTCCACGAAGGTACACACAAGGGTAGGGGAAGACGTACACGTTTCCACTGCGCAAGTGCGTGTGGTAATAAAATCCAATATGCAAGGGGGGCTCGGGGCCACCCCTGTGCGGGTGCCCGTGCCATACATGGCATACCTGTAAATGTCACGGGACATGATCACGTGCGTTTGAGGGGCCGATTTAGTAATGCCCCTGGTGCGTTTTGGTGTCATTTTAACGACAATGCGGGTACAATGGAGGCCGCATCCAGAAGAAGAGAAAATAACGTCGGTGGTCAGGGTGGCAACAGTGTATATAATCAACTCATTTTCGGTGTAAAAAATCTCGGTCGGTACCACGATGGTGGTTATTGTTCAAATGTAAATCGCTTGCGTCACAAAGTCCACCACGATGGCCGGACTTGTTATCAGATGATCCAGGGTAAACTTGGTGCGACGCGCGCTAAGGTCAAGGCAATTCAATATTGTCAAAAACATCGCACAGACCCGAAATGTAAGTGTATTAATGTAGCCGATTCTGGGTTTATAGCAAGATGTAAGAGACATCCAAACTGGGCCGGTTGTAAAGAAATTTTGCAGGGTTTGAAAGACATTCAAAGAACTGGCTTGTCTTCCGCATCGGGTCTATTTGGTAATGCGGATTGTTTAGTCCCCGGTATATGCGCGGGTAATGTGTTCGAACCAAATACGAGAATTACTTCATGTGCAAATAAGAACGCCATTTGTACACAGGTGATGAAATTGGACAATATAAAGGCGGCTGCCGGAGTTAAGGCTGCTCAGGCGTGTAATATTAACTTTGAAGCTGAACAACGAAAGAAAGACAACGCCAAAGCCGCCGCTAGAAAAAAAGCCGCCGATGCCGCCGCTGCTAGAAATCGCAGGAGTCCGGCCCCATCTAGAGGCAGGAGTCCGGCCCCATCCCCATCCCCATCTGGTGGTGGAGGAGGTGAGCGGAAAGTAGCATCAAAAACTCCGTCGAGATTACCGGGACCATTGGCAAACGTGGCTAGGAAACTTGGTCTTAGTGATACGATGGTTGCTATAGTCAGTGGTATGAGTATGTCATGTTTTCTTGTATTAATAATGGTATTACTCTTGGCTGGTGGAGGTGGAGGTGCACCACCAGCGCCCAGGAGATACAAATGATAAAAAAATGTAGTATAATATAAATGAAGAAGGTTAATAGAAATATAGTTTTATTACTACTTGCCGCCATTGTTATTGCCGCGTGCGTGTGGATTGCGTCGTTGAGAAAACCTGAAGACTACGAAGCCGACACAGACGATCCAGAACTTCCAAAAATGACTCAGGCAGAACTTGACGCTGTGATGAAGTTTATTCGTAAAACTGATTAAAAAAGATAACACCCCTATATATATGATTTCTTATATCTATGGATTTCCTATATATATAACCAAAGTTTCCAATAAGGAAATAATTTATAAGGAAATAAAGGATAATGTAAAATTGGATTATCTCTCTCCGTGGAAAGCAAATTGTCTCACTTCATCCACTAAAGATAAATCAAATGTATTTCGTTCTAAAATCGTTAAAGATGAAATTACGAAACATGTGAAAATTCTAATTTCGAAACTCAATGTTGATATAGATCTCGGGATTAAACTCCCCGAATGCACAACGATTGATTGTACTTATTGTGATGATATGTGGGTAAATATGTACAAGAAGGGTCATTGTCAGGAAACCCATATGCATACATCAAATCATGAAGGTGAGGCAGATCCTTTATTTAGTTTTGCATACTTCGCCAAATATAATCCAGTAAAAGACGCAAAATTTATTTTTGTGAATCCAACGCCACCAACACCATGTAAAAAACTTGAAAAATTATCATGTTACAAACGCGAAATTATTATGGATGTTGAAGAAGGTGATTTAATAATTTTTCCAAGTATATTACCTCATAGGGTTTCTACACATACCAATACTGAACCACGCGTGACAATTTCTGGTAATTTTTATAAAAAGGCATAACAATGATAACCTATGTCTACGGATTTCCTGTATATACATGTAATATACCGGGGAACAGTGTAATATTACAAGATATACATAACTTCAAGGGTATAAAAGAGACAAATGAATGGAATGCGTCGTGTTTGACTTCATCCGAGGGTGGAAATGGTTCCCCGGAAGAAACACCGTTTGCATCTCCCTCGTTGAAAAAAGAAGTACTTGAACATTCTAAAATTATGATGAATATGCTTGATGTTGACATAAATTTAAATTTGGGTATGGGTGACGACTATTGGATAAATATTTATAAAAAGGGACATAGTCAGAAATTGCACTGGCATGGGGATTATGACAATGGCTTGCATATACTTTTTAGCTTTGTATACTTTGCGAAATATGACCACCAAAAAGATGCCAAACTCATATTTATAAATCCCGCCTCACCTTTTGGTTGTAAAGAATTGGAAGTACTTCCTTCATTTGCAGATGAGATAGCCGCGGATGTTAAAGAAGGAGAACTTATCATTTTTCCAAGTATAATGTTACACCGTGTCGAAGAACAAAAGGTGGACGGACCTCGCATAACCATAGCCGGTAATCTTTACGAAGCACTTAAAGAGTAAATAAAAAATTACTATATGTCTTGGTGTTGGTGGTGCTGTCACTCATTTGATGGTGAGCCTCTAACCATGCCCTGTCGTTATGACGAACGAAGAAACAAATTTTATACATCTGGTAACTACTGTTCGTGGAGTTGTATAAAATCCCATGCAATAGATAAATTTGGTGATTGTAGGGGTGGTATTGTATGTGGAAATATAATTATGATGCGGCGAAGAATGTACAGCCAAAGTGGTTCTGTAAAATGCGCCCCCGACAGATTTAAATTAAAGGAGTTCGGTGGAAGCATGACAATTGAAGAATTTAGGGGGGATCTTACAAAAGATATTACTAAATCTAAACCTATAGAGACGGCTCCGGTCGTGGAAAATGTTATACCCATTGTTTCAAACACAAAAAAGATGGATGAAATAAAGAATGCAACATCGTCTAACAACTCGCTAAAACTAAAGAGGAATAAACCTCTAAAAAGAAATCACAATGATTTGGAGTCAGCGCTCGGGTTGGTTATCGCGCCTAAAACCTAATTGTCTACTTTGTTTGTTAGTTGCTATAGACGACGGTAAAGAATCTGTTTTTTTACTATGTACCCATTTGGTCCCGTCATATGCGGCCCAGTTTATTCCATTCTTCTCAATAACCTTTCTACATAAGACACATGGTAGGGAATTTCCATGACCGTAACATGTCATGCGCTCAACAACGAGTTCACCATATTTTCTATTTAGCCAACTTGAGAACTGATGAGGTTTATTCCCACTCTTCAAACACTCCCTCTGAAGCTGTTTGATGAGACGCCTCTCCGAACATACACTCGAATCACTCCTCGCTTCTACGTGTTTCTTTGACATACGACTTTCAACAACGTAATACCCCATATTAGCAACAGTTATTACAGGTCGGACCCGCGTAGACGAATGCACACTTATTGCACTCGTTAAGAATGATGACGTTCTTTTTCTTCGGTACAAGACCCCTTGAAAACCTTTCCAGTTCTTTTACTGTATATAGACCGTATTGAATGATAACCTCCAATGGAGGGAATTTCATTCTACAATATTATTGTTTCAAATCCTTATCTTACTTTCCCTTCAAACAACAGGTAAAAAGTTTGCCAATAGCATCCTTGGCCTTAAGCATACCAGCGAAACCATCAACCATGGCTGGAACCATAGCCTTGAGGACAAGTTCAAATTCACTGTCTTGGGATTGGTCACCATCAATTTCTCCAATGAGATGATTGAGGATCGCGATGACCAACTTTTTCTTTTGTGGGCCCTCAAGTTTATTAAACTTGGAAGCATTAATCATCAACTTGGCGACGATTGGTGGGATGTCTTCCTTCTGGAGTCCGTCGCCCAGGTACTCCCGCTTGATGTCTTCAACCATCACAATAACAGCCTTGGCGTCAATTTTACCGCCGAATTTTTCTAAGATCGCTTCCATTTTATAATCTTAGTATATATTAAAAATGGACACAAATAACGTGGTAGCGGCATTTGCCTTTAGTATAGGTTTCATTCAGATGTATCAGGACTATATTCGTTCTGATGAACTGGACGAGAAATCCAAGAATGCCATTCTCCTGAGTCTCATCGCGAGTTGCCTCTGGCTTGTCTATCAGTCTAGAAAGCATGGAATGAGTTTTATGGTGGCGTATACGACACTTGGCTTGGTTCTTCAGTTGTACATTCTAAATAAAATCCTGGTTAAAGAAGACGAGAAAAATCAAGATAAAGTACAATGATATCAACTCTAAAACAACCAACATTTACTCGTGTAGGGTTTCGTACTACACGACGACCAACACGTAAACTTGTGACCTATGCAAAAAAAAGGAGTACTATTGATTTTGCAGAAGCTGTAAATGGCCGTGCTTCTATGTACGGCGTTATACTCGGTGGATCGAATGTCCTTTTGACCGGACTAAATATTCCACAACAGATTGCATCCATACCAACTGCCACACTTGGTGTTATGTCGTGTGTATTTGTATTGATGAGCATGAAAAATGCCGACGACAAACTTAATGAAGAACAATTTGAAAGATACGCGACGCGTGACACTGGGCGTGGTTTTATGGTACTCTTTGCGTTAATGACACTTTATGGTTTGGGTCACATGCCATCTTACTTATAAATTCCAACATTCGTACCTTTTCCTCCATTGTAAATGTTCCTCTCCTACGCATTACGTAGGACAAGAGCATCATGAGAATGTAAATATTATACACAATTGGTTTCATCCCCTAAAATCATACAATTTAATAATTTGCAACAATCTTCTTCGGTTTCATTAGAAACCGTGAAAGTATGAGAGTCAATGTGTAGAATACCGTGGTTGCAATGGCGAAATTCTTTTCGCTATTTTTGGCATTTTCACATTTGACAGCCCAATTAAGAGCGGCTGCGCTACCAACAAGACCCATGACGGAGTAGATGAGTGTAAACACAGCACCTTCATTCTTCGCAAACTTTGTGATCAAGAGGGTGAATGGAATGGTGAGTGCAATAGTGAGAGTTGCAGCGAGATACTTGTTGAGATTTTTTTGTACTGGCTTATCCTTCATATCTTCACACTCGGAATAGATACTCATCCCGATTGATGAAATAATCACGTAGACAACTCCAAGGATAATGATACCCATCACAGTCTTTCCCGAAACTTCAAGATCAATTTTACCGGAGCTAATGTCTTTCGCCTTTTCATACATAGCACTTGCCCTCTGGGTTGCGGTTGTGGCAGACATTTATATTATACTTAGATTTTGATTTCGGTTGGTAAGTTTTCATATATTTCTGGGGGTGTATTTACAAGTTTGTATTTTCCATCTGTCATTAACCCCTCTTTTATATATTCCCTGTATGTATCGACGTTTTTGTCCCTTGAACTTTCATCGTGACAGTGTGCGAAATTATATATTTTGTTTGCGACAAATTCTTCGTCGCCGAATGATGAAAGGTGCCACCCCGCATCTTTGTAAAATGGCATCCGCCATCTATGATTTCTCAATTGTTGTGGAGTTATTTTAGTTAGGAAAGACTTTGTTGCAACTACGGTACCAAACCATGGCTCCTGTTCTTGTATATATTTAAAGTTGTATTGAAATGCTATCATGTTAAATGAACACACATCAACGTTTGGAGGTAGTTTAATAAAATCTCTATCTGGGATCTCGTCAACATCTGATATCATAATAAGTGCATGATCGTCAACACCCTCGAGACCGCGCGAGATACAGTTTCTCTGGTGGTTTTCTCGCTTCCAAGGGTCGTCACCCTCTGGATTATCCTGTACAATAATATGAATTATCTTATCAAGCCATTCAGAAAACATTTCCTTATTCTTTTCAAAAAGTAATTCTTTTGGTTCACCTCGATGTGTGACGGTTGATTCTACTAGAATAAACTTATCAACAACTGGTGAAAGATAACAAAGTCTCTTTTTCAAAATATCAAATTCGTTATAGAACGTAAAACCGTCAATGATCATTTAATATCAAATACATCTCTTCCTTAACTACTTAAAATATAAACATTATAACGTGGTATAGATAATGATACCAAGAGTAATACATAAAATTATTATAGTTGACGGTGGGAAATTGCCCAAATTACCAGATGGAATGAAAAAGTCTCTTGAAACGTTTTATCGAATGAACCCCGGGTACAAAGTTAAGATATATTCCGGTGATGATTGTATCGAATATATCAAAAAGTATTATAATGACGAGACACTTGAAGCATTTAACGCAATTAAACCATACTCCTATAAATGTGATCTGATGCGCCACTTAATCTTATACAACGAAGGTGGGTGGTATTCTGACATCCGTCAGGTTTGCCTTCAATCAATAGAAACACTTTCTTCTATGAATAAAGAATACTATACAAGCGTTGATTGTCCACCAAATCAGATGTGTATGTATACAGCATTTATAGGATCGATACCAAAACACGACATCTCCAAGAAGATGGTTGATCTCGTGTTGTGGAATATCAAATATAGACATTATGGATTGGATTGTCTATATCCAACGGGACCCGGTGCGTACATGAATGCATCCATTGATTATGTTCGTGCACACCCAGAAAAGTGTACAATTGGACAACATACGTCTGATGAACATATTCAGTTTGGGGAGCATAAATTCATCAAGTGTAAATACAATAATGCAAAGGGTGCCGATAATTCTGATTTACCTGGAACCAATGATTATGGTGACATGTGGCGCAAGCGAGAAGTCTATTGAAAATAAAATGACAGCCACATTCAGGAAATGAGCGAGATCCACGCTGAGATAAAAGATGCATGTAATGGCATCGAAATAAAACTCGACGAAATCGCTGTGGATATTAGGGAAGTGCCATTCAATTACAAGATTGTTGATAAATATACGAACATAGATGAAGAGGTCCAGGAAATTTATGAATGGTATGATAGACACAAACAATTATTGACGGATTATGAAAATTACAAAAAAGAACATTCTCTAATTATTCAGAGAATATACGATTTGGAAAAAAAGGTAAGATTTCTCAACCACGACGTCCAAAATAATAAAAATAACAAGGTGCCTATAACTCGTCATGGTGGTTCCTTTTCACAGTTAAGTTTAGAATAGACGTCCCACTATTTAAATTACAAGCATTTTCTCATGTCCCACACGGAGGCCCGTGTTCACAGTTATCGAATAACCCGCATCCTTGAGATTTTTACAAAAGGCAACATCTTCCGAATACATCTCTCTTATTACCCTTCCATCAATCTCTGTCTCAAGGGGTTGATAATGAAAATAGGGGTAGCGGAGGTTTTCTATAACTCCCCTGCGACAAGCGAAAAACCCCATTCCATTATACGCAACCTTGATATACTTTTTGCATTTATCCAGGTCTTTTTGAGTCATAAATTGAAAGGACCCATGTTTCTTAAAGTAGTCCATGTTCCATTCCCGAACTGCCGCGTAGTGTTTAAGGTCGGTCATGCGATAGATACCTGAGACGACGGGATGCTTATCAACATCTTCAATAAGTTCTATGACCTGTTCGGGGGTAAAGAATATATCCGAATCGATGGTGAGCCACACGTCATAATCCAGTTCCCCATTGAATGGTACTTGTGTAGCCCCCCTTAAAGTGTTTAGACCAAGGGTCTTCATACGAGAAAATGGAACAAAACTGTCGTATTCGTTAAGCATGATAAACCTGTAGCCCTTCTGTGATAATGTCATAAGGGTCTGTGACCAGTTTTTAAGAAATGACCCCGAATATTCTTGTCCGGGCAGAGCTACGGCTATCGTTTTCATATATCATTGTTAAACATTTAATACTTTAAGTACCTCATTTACCACTGGGTGTCTCGCAACATCACGTTCGTCCATTTCAACATGTGTAATGTACTTGAGATCTAATCCATGTATCTTTCGTATGAGTAATGTGAGCCCATTTTCTTCATTTAAATCCGACTGTTCTAAGTCACCTGTCACAATTAGTTTTGTATTTTCCCCGATGCGTGTGAGAAGCATCTTCATCTGATTTTGTGTGCTATTCTGCATTTCGTCTGCAATAATCACAGTATTTTCAAATGTCCTTCCTCGCATGTACCCAAGGGGCTCAATTATGATACAACGATCCATCTGGTTATGGGAAAGGTATTTTTCAAATATATCAAACATTGGTTTTGTCCACGGTTCCATCTTTTTATCCATATCACCCGGAAGATATCCCATATCTTCATCAGCCGATATTATTGGACGGGTTAGGATTACTTTATTCCTGCGCCCCGCCGCCTCGTTTATATGATCAATACCAATTTGACATGCGAGCATTGTTTTACCTGTCCCAGCTGGACCCGTACCTATGATTATAGGTTTTTGTGACCTAAGTGCTAACAGGTATTGACATTGTCCGGTTGTTTTTGGAAAGTTCATATTATACTTAGTTAAGGTTTTTTTTCCTTAAACATTCTAGGATGTCCCTTTACCATTTAATTCGAATGAAACCCACAAAAACATATTTAAGTGTTGTCGATCCAAATAAGAAGACCCGATTTGTTTGTTTTCAAGATAGAAATACTGCCGGTGTGTTTGTTAATTACGTCGCAGACTTTAGATCGAAGCATGGATTTTGGCCTAACATGGATATGTCCAATAGATATGCGCGTATTGTGAGTAAAACGGGCATCAAAAGACGAACACCAGACGAATTGAAAGATTATTTATTACTCGAACCATTTGAATATGAAAATATTGAACAAATGGCTATGCGTATGAACGTCTCTTTCATTTGTGTAACAAATTTTGCGTATCTGTCGGACAGTGGGGAACAACAAATTATTACTTTCTCTGGTCAGGAATGGGATGGTGAAGCGGATGAGGATATGTATAGAGATCTTTTGGACTTTAACTTAAAAATTAAATAAGATACAAATAAATAGAAAATGTGTGGTATTGTTACACTTTTTGGCGAGAAGCGAGATGTCCCAGGTGATCTTCTTACTCACCGTGGACCCGATGACTATCGCAGGGAGACAATGGGTAAGTGTCAGATGGATTACTACCGTCTAGCAATCAACGATCTAACCGATGCGGCTATGCAACCGTTTGTAAGACCCCATCGCATGTTTGCATGCAACGGTGAAATATACAACCATCGCTCTTTTCGCAGTGGTCAGGAGAGAAGTCGAAGTGATTGTGAAGTTGTAATGAATCTTATTCATACCCTTGGAATTGAGAACACTGTTAGGTCTATAAATGGTGATTTCGCAATGGTCTATACAGATGGTAAACGCATCCTTGCTGCTAGGGATCCTGTTGGGGTAAGACCGATGTTCTATACTCGCTACGCCAAAGATTCAATTGCCTTTGCGAGTGAAGCCAAGGCGCTCATGTTTTTGGAAACTCCTATCCACATCTTCCCCCCTGGTCATTTCTATGATTCTTATGTAGATAGGTTTATTTGTTATCATACAGGGTACTGGAATATTCATAAGTTTTCTACAACAAAGAATCTGGAGAGGATCCGACACGCCCTTGAAGATTCTGTACATGTACGTTTGGATAACACAGATCGTGAAATAGGGTTTCTTCTCTCGGGTGGTTTAGACAGTAGTCTCATTGCGGCTATTGCAGCTCGTAAACTTGGTAGGATCAGGACATTTTCTATTGGTCTCGTGGGGAGTCCAGATCTGGAAGCTGCTCGTAAAGTGTCAGATTTCCTCGTTACTGATCACACCGAAGTGACCTTTACAGTTGAAGAAGGACTTCAAAGCATTCGTCATGTCATTAAGTCTCTTGAATCCTATGATACCACAACCGTAAGGGCTTCTACACCCATGTGGCTTCTTTGTAAATACATCAAAGAAAAAACAGATTGTCGGTATATTTTCTCTGGTGAGGGGAGTGATGAAATCTTGGGTGGGTATCTCTACTTCCATAACGCACCAAGTGTTGATGAGTTTGCTTGTGAAAATATGAGACGACTTCACCTTATTCATCAATTTGATGGATTAAGGGCTGACAGGTGTGCGGGTGCGCATGGACTTGATCTCATTGTTCCATTCCTCGATAAGAATTTTATTCGGTGTTGTATGGAAATGAATCAAACATTGAAAGTGACAAAAATTGAGAAGGAGATTCTCCGAGAAGCCTTCAAAGGATATCTCCCCGATGAAGTGCTATGGCGACAAAAAGACGGGATGAGTGATGCAGTCGGAGAGGGGTGGGTCGGGGCTATTAGGAAATACACGGAGTCTAACGAAGAAAACGTCGTAGAGGTACTCACGCGGCACCCGAAAACACGAGATGTGTGTAAACACAATATTCCTCTCACAAATGAGGAAGCTTATTACCGTGAAATTTTTTGGATGTATTATGGATCCCGAAACGACCATCTCATATCGGAGATTTGGAGACCAAAATGGACTACGGTGACTGATCCGAGTGCGCGTTTACTTATAGAAAAGAATCCAAGTTAATATAAATGTCTGAATTTGTTAAGAACTTTGATTGCAAGGATGAAAAGCACGTGATGTGGTTAAAAGAGGTTGGTGAAATAATGGCCAAGGTGACGATGGGCGGAAAAGCTGATATTATAGGATCAGTTAACAACAACCCACTAAAGAATACACCAACTATGACGAGTCCCGCAGATTGGGCATATATTCACTTTCAACTCGCCATGAAGTATGCTAATTCGGTACTAAGTGGAGATGCTTTTATCCCCGTTAAGAAAGCGTAGGTATTCAGCAAGTGTGAAATCTTGGTGTTCGGATTCTTCGTCCATCCTTACAAGTAATATCGCTCCATTAACCTTTTCGGTATCAAATGGACTTGGTAATTTATTTTTATTAGCAATTTCCCCACATTGTGATTTCATTATGACTACATCTAATTCTGGCCACTGACCGATAAATGTTGGCGATCCCCCGATTATCCTGAAAATTTCATTTTTGCGTGGATCTATATTAAGATTTATTTCTGTTATGTCACCGAGCGTCTCTCGTATTAAAATCGCCCTTTTCGTCATGGAATGAATTGATAAAAAAATATTTACAAAATATAAATGAATAACGTCCAGAGGGGATCTTGGATTGCTCTCGGGGTATTAGTCTCTCTTACGGTGGTGATTGTTTCTGTTCAGGTGGCTGAAAAATATAGACCAGCACAGTCGGCGTACCGCTATGGTTTGGTAGACACCAACCCAGCGCGTCGAACTGGTCAATTTTTTGACACGTGTTCCCCTGAGAATATGGCTGATTGCAAACGAAATAATCCTTACAAGGGTCTTCCCTTGCCCTAAGTCACTTAAAAGTGTCATAAAATTATAGAATAGGATGGAAAACCCCACGCGTCAATTTGTCGTGGATAAACTTTCGACTCTCCTCGAGATTCCGGTCACTGATACTGTATGCATCAATCTCGAGAAAAGTATATTGAACTACGCAATTAAGAGATATGAAAATATTGATGTCCCGAGTTGGGAGAATTATAAGTTTGTTGATATTTATAAACACAAGTTTCTTCAGCTTCAATATAATATCAAAAATTCACCTGTACTCAAGGGTTGGATTACTGACAAACGTGTCAAGTCAAAGGATGTTATTGATATGAAACCCGACGACCTATGGCCAGATGGACCTTATGCGAAGCAGAAAGAACTAAAGATTATCAAGGATCTCAGGAAGTCATATAACGAAAAAGACGTTGTAGAAGATGGATTTTTCACGTGTGCTCGTTGCAAGTCAAATAAGACCTCATATTATCAATTACAGACACGATCCGCAGATGAACCCATGACGACATTTGTTACGTGCCATAATTGCGATAAACACTGGAAATGTTAGGATTGGTTTTAATATAGTACCGAGAATCTGTCCAATCCGTTGGCAGATCACCCACAGATAGTACAAAATTGTAACCTAGTTTCTTTTTCATGAGAGTTTTCGTCGTTGAACTCGTAAATCCCAAATAATCGTACACGATCTTATACTCTTCAAGTTGTTTAACTGTCCATTTGACAACTTCTTCAAAACCGGGTCTGGCTGTAATAATAATAATTTTATATCCAAGTCCTTTCATTTTATGGAGAAGATCAATGATCGGTGTATTTGGTTGTCCATTTGTCCATATGAGAGTATCATCTATGTCAAACATGACTGCGTCATTTGGCTTCGCCGGTTCGAACATTAATATTATTAAAGATTTAAATACTCGTATAGAAAGACATGATCGTTGATGTTCAGTGCGAAGACGACACTATTCAGATTGCGGATCTTATACGAGATAAGAATCCCCAAGAGGTTGAAGTTCGGTTTTTGAAGAGAATTAAGAGTAGTTTGTATAATTTTGAAGATGAAATTACCGCTGTCCCTAGGGAATCTTTGTGTGGTTGGTATGATACAGAAAACCTAGAAGACACCGAATTGTATGTAAGGGTTGCCAATGGGTATGATCTCGCGGATGGAAGCGAAGATGAAGACTTTGTATATTCGGAATCTGATGAAGAAGAATCTGAAAGTGAATCTCTTGTTGATGAAGATGAGGCTTAAATAATACAACCAATTAAGTTGTATGGAATGTCCGGTGTGTTACACATCGCAGGCAAAATGTAAACTCTTTTGTGGTCATTCCTTTTGTTATCAATGTATTATCCATTGGTACCAAGAGTGTTGTAATCATACCTGCCCTGTGTGCCGGAAAGAAATCAACTTCTTTATACCCGGAAATATGAGTGAAATATATATACATTGTACACCCAATTCCAAAATAGATGATTACGTTAGGTTTCAAAATCTACTTGACAAGTATACGGGATTTAAAATTAAGGATGTGGAGTACCTAAGACGACAGTCCTGGGTCAAATATGTGATAGAACGCCGGGCCGAAAATCAGATATATACAAAGTACATATTCCATGGATTACAAGGAACCCAAGAAGCGTGTCACCAAAAGCGACAAGAAGAACAAAAAACCCGTATATTCCAAAAAGCATATAAGGATTAAATCTTCTATATTAGAAAATAAAAGATATGAAAGTGTTTTTTGCGAGCACACACCCAAATCAGGGGACAGGGTATGCAAGAGTGGCAAATAAAATAACAAACTATCTTGCAAATCTTCCGGGAATTGAGGTTGTTTATTATGCTTTTCAGAATTATCCGGACCAGGATATTAAGGATAGGTTTATTGATCCACGAATAAAATTTTATGATGCAATTGAGATTGATCCTGACTCACCAAAGGGATTTGGTGATAAGGGTATTGTACCCACTGTTATGTGTGAAAAACCCGACGTTCTATTTTTATATAACGATTTGCCCGTATGCACGATGATTATGGATATGATCCCTGCTCAACACATGCCCCCCAAGAAATATGTATATTTGGATATTGTATACCCTTGGGAATCACTTTCATATTATGATAAACTGAAAAAGCATAACCCAGATATTATATGGGTATTTTTGGACTGTTGGAAAAGGCATCTGGTTGAAGATCTTCAGTTTGAAGAAAGTAAGGTCAGTGTTCTTCCACACGGTGTGGACTTTGAAAGATTTGTTGATATTCCACGCGACGAGGCCAAGGAGAGGTTTGGATTTGATAAGGATGACTTTGTAGTTATAAACATGAATCGTAATTCATATAGAAAACAGTGGTGCGTAACTATAAAGGCTTTTTTGGATTTTTTGCGTGAACAAGACATGAATCCCAAGATTAAGTTATTTTGTGGCTGTATGATTGAGACGGATGATGGATATAAACTACCAGACCTTATAATAGTCGAATGTATTCGTAGAGGTATGAATCCGGAAGTTGTTTGCGATAAACATATTTTCATGAATACAAGACCTCTTCATCTTTCGGATGCCGGGGTGAATGAGATTTATAATGTGGGAGATGTTGGAATGAATACATGTTGCGGTGAAGGTTTTGGTCTTACAACTATGGAGCATGCGTATTTTAATCGACCGCAAATCGTATCGGGTGTTCCAGCTCTCAAAGAAACGCTCCACGGAATCGGACACATAGTTGAACCGATTATATGGACAACTGTTTCTTCATTTGAATCCCATTCGGGTGATATTGCTGTGTTTGATTCACGTGAATTTACAAAACATCTACATAACTGTTACAAAACCCGTAACGAAGTGTCACTAGATTCACGATCCCATGTTAAAAATAATTATTCATGGGAAAATGTATATAAGGTTTTAGATTGTTATTTCAGAAAGTAAATGGCTCCGTATCAACCACCTATTAGCCATTATTCTGAAATGGATGTATCTGGTTATGATGAGGAACATATATTTTCTTTCATCGGGAAGACCGGGAAGAGATTTTATTGGCTCACACGATTTCTTGATCTTGATTATCTCTGGTATGATAAACATAGGAAAGTCATTGAAATTTGGGGGCCGTACCACACACATCTGAATCAACAATCGGCACATGTCATTCGGGCAGAGTTGGATTATTTTAAACCTAAGTTAGAGGAGAGAACCTTATCTCTACAAGGACTGGAAAATGTACAAGAGACCTCAATTACGTGTTAGAGAACACCCAAATGTTAACAGGGAACCCGCGAAAATCAGGGAGGGTACATTTTTACATAGTATTTTAAGAAGGGATTCACCTAGGTGGTCATATAAGCATGAGGTAAAACCTATATATCAGAAAGATGTATACCTGGCACTTTTAAAGCGTAATTGTGAGGATATGGGTATTGAATGGAAAGAGCCTACAATTCCAGATTACATTCCGCCAGAGAGGCCTGTTAGACCGGTTGAACTAGAACTTGCATTCCCAGACAAAGTTTATATGAAAGTCCGTATTCTCAAGAGTGGCATTATTCGTATTAAACTTGACGCTTCATTCATGACACTTCAGGAAAAGTACTATAGTCAGTGTAAAGTTCCACCTATGAAAAGTATTATTAAGGCTTACACAAGTATGGGCTTTAGTTCAGAGTTTATAGAACAAATTAAAATCAAATTTTCAAAGTTTGCCAATCACAAGAAAAAAGTCGAAAAAATCATTGATAGTACTTTCAACAAGGAACCGGTCAAAAAACCCAAAAAGATAAAAAAGAAAGAAGAAATGATTGAAGAGGAAATAGAAGAAATTGAAGATGAACGTGACGATGAAATTCATGAAGATGATGATCCCGGCGAGGATGGCGAGCTTGATATTGAAGCGGAGGAAGACCCAGATGAACAGCCCCAGGATGATCAAGAAGAGGCGTATATTTCTGATTAGTCTCTTTCTCGTATTAAAATAGAACTTGTAATACACACCTAAGTCGGTATGTTATTAATAAAAATACACTAAAAAATGTTCATCGCGAACGTTGTTATTGGCGATTACATCATTGAACGTAGTTTATTTTACAATCTAAAAGAAGCTTCTGAATACGCACAGGAAACAGTAAGACACAAAGTCTGGGAAATTGGAAACGGACAATTTTACTACGGAAACGTTGAAGCTCGTATATACGAACCAAAATATCTTGAGGCATCTGATTACAAGGATGAACATATTCTTTCTTTCTCTAGACCCGTGCGAAATAGCACAAATGCTATGTGACCAACATGTTGTCAAGATACAATTAGAGATTGTTCAAATGCTTTACACGGCTTGGCACCTTGCACATCAAGAAGATTATATCGCGAAGTATGCACCATTTACAAAGGATGGATCAAGGAGGGGTTACAGACCCGCTCACCCAAAACATCCAATGACTATGTGGGTCGCATCAAATTTGAAAAACTATATGTACGCATGTGAAATTGGTATTGCGATTACCAAGGAATACACGCGTAGATATGGAAAGATACATACTTGTGCCAGACATCTCTCGTGGTTGTGGGAAAATCACCCACCGCACTTTGAAGAGAGACGAAGCGAATCAGCTTATTATTCCCATGAAGGCATCCCCGAATGTATGCCCGAGCAGTACAGGCAACCGAGTGTTGTGGATGCGTATCAACTTTATTATATGGTGGATAAAATGTCTTTTGCGCGGTATAAAAACATCGCTTCGGGTCTTTCTTCCGGTTCGTCATATCCAAGTGATTTTAAAAATTTTGGAATTTCACTCTTTTCGTAGTCATGTATTTCAATAAGAATCGTCGGCATGTATTTTTTGATTGTTTCCTTTGCTCCTTCTAGTACCTCCATTTCGTGACCCTCTACATCAATTTTCATTATAGATGGTTTACCCTTGTATACGTCATCAAATACTTCACATTTAACATTGATTGGTATATTTCCCAAAGTATCCGAATGTTTATTTAATGACGTACCACCATAATTTATTTTATTTTTACTTTGACATCCATTTTTTGGTATATATATGGTTGTCTCAACACTCACATTTGACAATGCATGGGCGTAAAGAAATACATTATGTTTGAGATTGTTTGATTTTATATTAGCATCCACTAGATCATAGTATACAGGTTCAAATGTATGAACTGGTCCATAATCTGAGAACATCAGTGTGTTGTAACCAATATTTGCACCAATATCAATAATGTCAGTTTCATTTTTATAGTATTTCTGAATATCATCGCGCATCCATCCATCCCACTCGTGCCCATTTGCGATACATGGTCCTATATATTCGTCGTTGCTTATCACGTGAACATTGTATTTTCCGTTATTTACTCTAACAACGTCAACGTTCATTATTTGTTAAAAGTTAATTAAAACTTTAACCTTATGTATATATACAATAGAAGGATGTTTAGCATTGGAAAGACTGCCCCTATTTCAGCCCCAGCGATTAACGTCACGAAAAAACAACGACCATATCAACCGAGAACATACACGGAATTTGTCCGAGGTCTCAAGAATGGTGAACTCCCAGAGGTTATTATTAAACCAAATCAAAATTTGGCTGCATTTGAAGACGATCAGGGGAACTACGGTGAAACGCAGATTGTTCAAAATCAAGACTTGTGGCAAATTATTACCGAAAGTGACTCAAATGTTCGTGTTGACATGACACAGAACGCATCTTTCGCAGATGGTATCTCAACATTGTTTTTTTTATCTTTCATTTTTTTCGTTATCAGAAGCTTTATGGGTAGTGCCAATGGTGGTGGATCACCAATGAATAACCCATTTTTGAGTAATAGCGAGTTTGTAGCTGAAGAGGAAATTAAAACAAGGTTCTCTGACGTTGAAGGAATTGATTCTGCAAAGGATGAATTGGAAGAGATTGTGGATTTTCTCAAGCAACCCGAACGTTATTTTGGGAGTGGCGCCAAGATTCCACGTGGTGCCCTTCTTGCGGGTAAGCCTGGTACAGGTAAAACTCTCCTTGCCCGTGCTATTGCTGGCGAATCAAATGTTCCCTTCATTCAGTGCTCCGCTTCGAACTTTGTTGAAATGTTTGTTGGTGTGGGTGCCAAGAGAGTCCGCGATCTCTTTGAAGTCGCTCGCCAAAATCAACCTTGTATAGTCTTCATTGACGAGATTGACGCGGTGGGTAAGCAACGAGGAGGGGGTGGTATGCCATCAAATGACGAGAGAGAGCAAACAATTAATCAGCTACTCACCGAGATGGACGGCTTTGATAACGAAACCGGCATTGTTGTTATAGCGGCTACTAACCGCGTTGATATTCTTGATGAGGCCCTTCTTCGTCCGGGTCGTTTTGATCGTAAGATCCAGGTATCTCTTCCAAGTATCCGGGGTCGTAGGAAGATCTTGGGCGTTCATGCCCGTGATAAGAATTTGGCGGATGATATTGATTTCAAAAATATCGCGAGACAAACTACGGGTTTCTCTGGTGCCGATCTCGCGAATCTTCTTAACGAATGCGCAATTCGCGCCGTTCGGGACGGTGAAGGTATCATTACCAATGAGATTGTAGAAGATGTCTATCAACGCATTGTTGTGGGTGCCAAAGGTGACACTAAGTTTTCCCCACGAAAGAAGGAACTGGTTGCTTATCATGAAGCCGGGCATGCTATTGTTGGTGCGACTTTGCCAGATTATGACACCGTTCGTAAAGTATCTATAATTCCCCGCGGTGATGCTGGTGGTGTGACCTTTTTCCAACCATCCGATGAAAATGCCGAATCTGCTATGTATACAAAGGAGTATCTGACTGCTCAGATTACTGTGGCTCTTGGTGGCAGAGCGGCGGAAGAAGTTATCTATGGTAAAAACCTCATCACTACTGGTGCGTCTGGTGACTTTGCACAGGTGTATAACATTGCCCGTGAAATGCTTACAACCTATGGTTTTAGCTGTTACAAGTTTGATTACCGTAATATGTCCGAAGAGGCTTCACGCCTCGTTGATATGGAAATTGATAAGCTTGTTGATCTATGCTACAAAGAAGCTCTTGGTATTTTGGGTACAAATACACGACAATTGGAGTTACTCAAGGATAAGCTTCTGGATGAAGAGATTGTCGATGGTCGGTGGGTCTATGAACTTGTGACAGGAAAGTGTAACATCGGACGATCTGCAGAGTTGGATAGTATGGATTTTATTTAAATTTGGTCAAATTATTTTGGGTGGGTATATTAGATATGAGTACTCGAACTCGGAAAGTTAAGGCCAAGGGACTACCCGGGTTCGAGGCGCGAACACGTAACATTAAACCACAAGTTAATCAAATGGAGATAAATCTTCGTAGAAAATTAACGAACCTAGGTGGTTTGTCCAGTACATATATTACTAATGCTATTTTCAAATATAAAAGTTCAATGGCTACTAATAAAAGTGCAGTTGTCGATGATATCATCCGGAAGGCAAAAACTAAGAAGAAGGCGGAAGAAGCAAAGAAAACGAAAAAAGCAAAACAGATTAAAAACGCGGCGGTGAAAGGTAATAATAAATATCCTATAATCACACACCTTACTACCCAGGTCGCTTTGGTAAGAAACGCACATAATAATAAGAAAAACACAGACAGGGGTGGGTATGCATTTTTATCGAATTTTTACAGACTGACTGGTATGCGCAAGGAGGCGAATATTAGGGCATGGATTAAAAAAAATAATTCGACGATGCAAAATTTTATAAAGCGACAACATGGCGTTATTACCAAAGAAACTAGCATCGTTCATACGAAAAACACAACAAAAACTTTCGATATGGACGAGAATGGGTTACACGATCTCTTGCTTATGTTTTTTCTTGATATGAAACACGATAAATTATATAGGGGTTCATTTAAGGATTATTTGGGGAGTGATATAGTTGAAAACCTGTTAAAACCCAATACAAAAGTACCTACATACAATACAGATAGCACTCTTTATAAAAAACTAAAAGAAAATAATATTAATCCGGACACCGGGGGTGTGGTGCGAGGCGTGAAGATGGAAGATGCCTTCCAAAACAACTTTCGAACAATGTGGGGTACGTCTCAACCAATACAAATAAAAAAATATGAATTCGCTGCCTCTCTCGCTCAGTTAGCGAAAAATAAGAATAAACCCATATATGTGTCCATAGATTCCGAAACTAATCGAAGACCAATATCGGCTCTTTTGTACGGTTCGCGAATGAGTACAAAAGACAAACCCACTTATTTCGCTAAGAGACTTATTACTATTCCAAACATTTTGGATCCTGGTCTTAAATTTGGCGGAGGTATATTATTTGAGGACATATCGTCTAGAGTGATGAGAACTGAGAATGACGGGGGGCCATACACTCCTTATAAATTCAATTTTCAGTCGTTTAAATTCAATTTTGGTAAATATTTTACAATATCTATAGGACCCAATTTGAAAGGTACGAAATTTGAGTGTTTTTTAAATTCAGATATACCAATAAACATAGGTACGACGAGGAACGAGGGGGAAGAGGGGAATGGTCCTATACCGAAAATAGCTAAAACCTTTGGTGACTTTTTACAAGTACTTATAAATTCTCACCTAGCAGCGGAAAAACACCCCGTAGTCGGAGCTACACTTGATGGTAATTTTGTGGGAATGACGGGCTATGTACAAAAAACGCTGTATAAGATGGAACCCCGTTTAATTATCGATAGAACCGCCAAGTCGGGTCAAGTGTCTGGTATCGATGGGGTTTTTATATATGGTATGGGTGATAAATTAAAAAATGTTACACGTACCAATTCAGGAGCCACCACACAAAACCAAACCAAACCCACAAAGCAACAAACTGAAGCTAATAAACGAAACCTGTCCAACAACGCAAATTCTGGTAATTCTCGTAATTCTGGTAATTCTAAACGAAATTCACCGGTTGTGTCTTCATCTCCCAGAAAGCCGACTTCTACCCCCATACAAGGAACAAAACGGAAAGTGAACAATGCCGGTCTTAATAATAACAACCGCCGCGAGGGTTCCGGTAATTCAAATAGTGCGAATGCTAGACCGGGTTTATTTGGTAGAGCCGCGAGATTATTTGGAGGTAAAAAACAAAAATCAAACTCTAACAGCACCAGAACACCAAATTATAAACCCCAATCACAGAGACGAGTTAATAACAACAGCAACAATACACGAAGTTTTGTAACTGCTCGTTCAAACAATTCCAACAATAACACTAATAATGTTACACAACCACTTACGAAAAAGAGAAAAGTAAATAACAATGTTACACAACCCGTTAAGAAGAGAAAGGTAAATAACAATGTTAAAGCTAAACTTAATGAACTTGAAAGAATTAAGAGACGCGAACGCGAATTGGCAAGACTTAAAAACTAACACCCAAAGAATGAAACAACGGGAGCGTGAGCGCAGACAAGGAACCTAAGTCGCGACCCTTAATACAAAAATTAAACATAAATGAACACCCTGTTTGAATCACTTCAAAATGCAATTTCAATCTCCGGTATTATCTGGTCGGTGGGGCAGATTCATTACATCATTACCAAGGGATAAAGACAAGAGACCCTATTTAGTTAATACACAGATGGCTTGTATGAACTATATAGCCTTCGATTTTGAAACTTCGGGACTACCGAAAGGAAGAAGAAACAGTAAAGTAACAACCGAAACTTTATCAAACTTTGACGGTTGTCGCGCGGTCAGCCTTAGTGCTGCTCGCTTTTCACACAGGGGTCGTCTCATCAAGACATTTGATGCTATCATCAGACCCGACGATTTCATAATTGGACCACAATCCATCGCCATCCATGGTATCACCCAGGAAAGAGCACTCAAGGAGGGTCGCCCATTTTCGGTTGTATTCAGGGACTTTATGGAATTTATTGGACCCCGTACCAATACGCTTGTGGCTCACAATGCCCAATTTGATGAGAGTGTCCTTCGTTCAGAAATTCTCCGCCATGACCTGGATATGAGTAAAATTGAAGATTTTGTGTTCCGCTGTACTCTCCAACTTTACAGGGATAGATTCATGGCCCCCATCAAGCTTACAAACTTGTACAAGGATATATTTGGTGAGGAATTTGATAATGCACATAATAGTCTTGCTGACTCTATTGCATGTGGTAGGGTATACCCCTTCCTCATTGGACAAACGGAGAGGGAACTCAAACCCCTTCCAATCAAAAAGGTGATTATTAGTGCTTCGTCGGTTGCTTCGGCTATTGGATGCGGTTTCAAGAAACCCCAAGAACTTGTAGAAGAACTCTGGAAGAAGTACAGCCCACAGACCTTTAAAGGTCAGACCAAGGAGGAACAGGCCCTCGTTGTACTTAATTCACTTGAAAGTACTAAGAATATTCTTCAGTCAGCAGAGAGCTTCAAGAGTGAGACCTCCACGGATGTTCAACGGGAGACGCGAAAATTGTTCCATCAGATTGAACATTCGGGTTTGTTACCGCAGCAAATGGTCCAGGCCAAGGAGCATATTCGCAAGACCCTCTACACCAATCATGGCACTCGGAATGAAAAGAAGACTGCCAAATCCGACAAGATGGCCGCGAACCTCGTTGAAGATGAAACTTTTTACAAGTATGACATCTGTGTTATTGAAGGAACCCTTTACCAGATTGTGGGACGCATTGATCGTATCCAAAATAATGAAGATGGAAGCAGAACTCTCGTAGAAATCAAGAATCGCGCGAATGGTCTTTTCAACCGGGTGAGGGATTATGAAGAGGTGCAGTGTCACACATATCTTCAAATGCTGGAAGATATTGAATACTGTAGACTTGTTGAGACTTACAATGGTGAGTCTAAGTCATATCTCATCCAGAAGGATTACCCCAGGTGGAAGGATGAAATCCTCCCCAGGCTCCATAATTTTTGTGAGCATTTTCATAGTCTTCTTTCTAAATAAAATTCTCCAGGGAAAAAAATATAATCTTAATACATAATAAACACATATGAAGAACCAGAAAGAAATTGCTATGTACGTTGGACTTGGTATGGCGATCGCGATTGTTCTTCTCTTTTTGACGGGTCGTCTCCGCGAAAACTACAAGGCTTCTTCCGAGGATGAATTGATGCAATTCCTTGACGAAGTTGAAAAGGAAGATAACCCAGACGAAGACGACAAGGCTCCAGCTGCCATGGGCGAGGACAGCGACAGCGAAGAAGATGACGAATAAATTTTTAAACTAAATTAAACCCACTTAAACAAATTTATTTTATCCGTAATAAGTAAATATGGATACAATAAGTTTAGGTCCAGGAGTACCAGCTAAAAAATCCGGTAGCAAGGTCACACTTTATATTATCCTGTTTTTGTGTTGTGTAATCAGTATTATGGCAGGCACTTTCCAATTCATGATGGGTCGGAATGCAGCCGCCGCAGCTAAGAAACTGGAAGAAATTGAGGAGAAAGCCCAGGCTGAACAAGCCGCAATCAAGCGCGAGGCTCAGAGCCAAATGGAAAAGGCTAGATCCGAAGAAGAAAAGCGCGAGATTCAGCGTAAGGCTCGGGTTGCCACAGAGCGTGCGACTATGAAAGCCAAGGCGGCCGCGGCGGAACAGTCTCTCATAGCAAGACAAAAGGCGGGTGAGCAGGCCCTGGCGGCGAAGGCGCAGACCCAAAGTGCTGCGTTTAAGCGCCGAGAATCCCAAATCCGTGGCGCCGAAGCACGGGTCCAAAATGAACTCAACTCGGCGGCCGCGGCTGTCCGAAAATCAAACGATTTGAAACGACAAGCCGGCATAGAGCGAACTGCGGCCCTCAAGAAATTGAATGACGCTAAAAATGCTATGGCACATGCCCAGCGAACAAAGCGCGCAAATGACATTAAATTGGCAAAAGAGAAGAGGAGAATTGCGCATATCGCAGCTACCAAGGTGCGAAATGCCCAGAATCAAGCTAACGCTGCTCGCAGACGTGCACACGCGCAGGCTAAAAAGGCGGCTCATCTCAATAACCGTTTGAGGCAAGTCACGGCCAAGTTGCGCGGTAAGACGTGGTCAATGGCACAAGGCTACAACGCCGTGCCGGGATACGCGGGAGGATATTGGAAAGAGATTGGTAGACACCATAACCCACACGTGTGTGCCATGTGGGCCAGGCAACATAATACTCACATGTGGGGACACCGTGGTCTCAATCACCCAAACAAGAGGTATAAAAATACCTGTTGGGCGTATAAGCCCGGTTTCAGACCCAAATTCAAAGGAAATAATGACGACATACACTTGACTGGATGTGCTTTCGGTGGCCACCCATCGCGGGGATGCAGCCATTATCCAATGGTTCATATGGGTGAACACAACCACCTAAGAGGTCACAGATGGAGATATAACGGCGGAGCCCGGGACGTCCGCTATCTTGGCAACTGGTGGAACGATAAAGTAAGTTCCATTTATGTACCAAAACATACCTGGCTCGGTGTTTACGAACACGGCAATTACCGGGGTAGAGGTTGGGGTATTCGTGGCCCAGCGTACCTCCGGGGTATTGGCTGGTGGAATGACAGAATCTCATCTGTCAGAGTAAGACACTTCTAAAAAAAACATTTACTAACTATAAATATGAAGGGTAGAAACCTAAAAAAGTGCATGTGTCTTCTCGTTGTAATTGCGATTGTCGGTTATTTGTTGACTCAAAGACCAGGGGGCGAGGACTACACCGACCCAGAAAAGAATCCAGATAAGACATTGACCTCGTTCGTGGAGGAAGTTATTCCAGACGCACTGAAGAAGGTTCCTAAGAAGGGTGAAAAAGCTAAGTAAACCCCTAAGTCACTCCCATCCACCTTAAAATCATAACTAAAATGGACTATCCTCACTTACTTGCCGAAGTCAATCAGCTTCGCCAAGAAGTTGCTCTTCTCCGTCGTGGCCGCAAGCAGCCCTGTCAGGGTGTCACTGGTAAGGGTACCCCGTGTCGTAATGGTGCTCTTGCTGATACCCCCTATTGTCGCATGCATTCCCGTGCTCCTAAGCCTCCCAAGGCTCCTCGTGTTAAGAAGGAACCCAAGCCCAAGAAGATCGTCCCCGAGCATACTCACGCGGTCGGTTCTTTTGACCCTCTATGTCCTTTATGTTCTACTCACGGTGACTGTCTTGATCCCTCTCTCCCACATCACGACTTTGAATGTACCCGTGATTTGAGTGAAATATTATGTCAAACTGTTGTATGTGGTGTGACAGAGAGTGCCTGATCAGGACATTTGCTCAGATTGGTAATGGACTTGTACTTATTGATTGTGTAATGAGAAAAATTCTGCGTTAATAATAAATGTCCCCCGCCAAGGTTACCGACGAAGAACAACCCCCAAAGGGATCTGGTATCATGCTCATCCTCATCATTTTGCTCTTAGTTTTTGGTATTGGCGCCTTATACTTCAGATTGACTGGTAGTGTTTTATAACTTTACCACATTAACCCACCTGTCCGAATATTAAACCTTTGAAAGTTTGTCTATTTTTTATGATTTGCAATAATTAATTTTTTCACATATAGTCTTAAATTAATTATATTGCAACAAAAATTACAAAAAAACTATTTTAAAAAATCCAGAAAACTTTAAAACTTTAC
>Ga0206677_10000554_pt1 | contig 35517 bp, 52 predicted proteins | sample M130m12015metaG_FD_155475 | JGI IMG/M metagenome (GOLD analysis project Ga0206677, IMG submission 155475) | Ammonia-oxidizing marine archaeal communities from Monterey Bay, California, United States - M1 30m 12015 | ecosystem: Environmental > Aquatic > Marine > Intertidal zone | place: USA...
GAAAAAAATTCTATTGTAAAAGGTTACGGATCATATTTCAATAATCAAGACAGTGACGGCGATATAATAAGAAGGGGCGCATACAGAAAGACGATTGAGGAAAATGGCTACAGAGTTAAATATTTGTATCAACATAATATGATGCAACCGATCGGAAAAATGAAAGAGCTATATGAGGACGAAAAAGGATTGGTGTTTGTTGCTGAAGTTCCCAAAACCTCTTTAGGCAAAGATGTAATCGAACTAATGAAAGCCGGTGTTATTACAGAAAATTCAGTTGGTATTTTACCGATTGTAAAAGAGGATCTAAAAGGATACAGAGAATTGAGGGAAGTTAAGCTTTTTGAAATATCTGCTGTTACAATGGCCGCTAATGATGAGGCAAAAATTCTAGACGTCAAAGGACGTAAAGACATAAACTATGTGTATCAAAAATACGACAACTTGTGTAAACTTATAAGAAAAGGCGACATAAGTGACGAAATGGGATATGCTATTGAATCAGAAATATACAAGCTAAAATCTTTGTACATAAACGCTACTCAGCCAGCGCAAGTTACTGAGCCAGTTCAGAAAGAAGAAACGTTTGATGTTTATAAATATTTGTTAAATAATTTAAAATAATTCTTACTAAAATGGAAGAAAATGTAAAAAATCAGCTTGATCAATTAGGGAATTTAATCGATTCCAAAATTGAAAAAGCTACTGGACAAGCACTAGAAAGTGCTAATGGTAAAGCTGATGAAGTGCTGAAAGGCGAAATATCAAACCTTACCACAAAATTCAATGAAAGAATGGACGCAATGGAAGTTGCGAACAAAAAACACCTTGAAGCGATTGAAGGCAAAAAAGCTGACAAATCATTCAAAGGAGGTTTAATTAAAAGTATCAATGACGGTGCTTTAAATTCACTAAGAAACGGAAACGCAAGAAGCGCATCTTTTGAAGTAAAAGCTGACATGACTGTTGCTGCTGATTTCACTGGAGAAGTTATACCAGCACAAAGAGTGCCCGGGTATAAATTTGATCCAGCAAGACCACAGCACGTGAGAGAGCTTATACCACAAGGATCAACTCAATCAGATGTTATTAGATTTGTAAAAGAATCTGGTTACAGTGATGGATCTGCTATGAAAGCAGAAGGTGCTACACTAGGTCAATCAGATTTTGATATGACAGCTAGTTCTGTAAATGTAGAAAAATTGGGAGCATATTTGAGAATTTCAGAAGAAATGCTTGCTGACACTCCACAATTAACAAGCTACATTTCGAACAGAGTACCATCAAAGCTTTTAACTGCTGAAGATGATCAATTATTAAATGGTAACGGAAGTGCGCCAAACTTATCTGGTATTATCACTGACGCTGCTGACTTTGATACTTCATCAAGTGGTGCTTTTTATCAATCAGTTAACGGAGCAAATCAATTTGACGTAATTATAGCTGCTTTAAATCAATTATCATTAAGCAACTACACTGCTGATAAAATTATAATGCACCCGACTGATTTCCACAAAATCTTATTATTAAAAGATTCAAACTTGTCTTATTTAAAAGATCAAGTGTTTAAAGGATTACAACCTGTATTCAATGGAGTACCTGTTATTCTTAACACAGCTATCGCTGCTGGATCTTATTTACTAGGTAATTTCTCACAAGGAACTCAACTATGGATTAGAGATAATGTATCAGTTGAATTCTTTAGAGAGGATGGAACCAATGTAAGAGACGGATTTGTTACTGTGAGATGTATGGAAAGAATTGCTTTAAGCAACTACTTGCCAAACGCTTTCGTAAACGGAACATTCTCTGCTGGTATCACTGCATTAGAAACGCCATAATCGTTTTAAATAATGTTTTTAAATTAAGGGGGTTTTTAAATCCCCTTTTTTTATGCCTTTTTTTGTCGTTTAAGCAACTTTCCACCCTCTAAGGTATTTATACATTCAAAATTTCTTTTCGTTTATTAGCGTAAAATCCCCACTGAGCAAAAAAAATAATTAAAAAATAACTTAAAATTTTTTTTAAATATTAAAATATTTTTTTATATATTCGTACTAATTAAAACAAAAAAAGATAATTATGAAAAACACTACTACTTACAATGGCTACAATTTATTAGAAAAAAACGTCAAAGGTTGGATCATTGAAGAATCCGTTGACCTTTGGGGTAGTCACCACTATCTTTATATGGTTAGCGGTTATTCACAAGACAGTTACAGATATTACTGTGTTAACCAAAACGGTATTACAATTAACAAAGAATCACATTTAATCAAAGAAGAAGCAAAATTTTCTTATGACGAAAATCGTAAAGGTGCTGATAAAGGATTTATTGCTTGTTTAAAAGATCGTAAAATCTATGAATTGGATTTAATGTTTACCGAAACCGAGTGCGAAGCACAAAAAACTGTAATATTAAACGAATTAAATAAAAGATAATTATGAAACTCAACAAAAAAAATCTTGCTGTAATAGGCAACAAAGTATGGAGTTACACAACCTGTGTAGCTACTATCAAAGGCGACAAATTACTTTCGCACGGTTATTATTCACAAACTACCACAAGACACATTAACTACGTTGCTGAGCAACTTAACCTTAAAATTGTAAAATAATGTATTATCCACTAAAAGTCACAAAGCTAGCATATATACTTTACGTTGAGCATTTAGCCAGATACGGCTATTACATTGGAGATGCGCTTAACCCTGTGTATAAAGATTATTGCGCTCAAAAACTTATTGACTATTGTAATTTTATGCAAGAAGAACACGGTGGCGAAGATCACTGGGATTACAACGATAAATTAACCTTAAAAGACGACTGCGGTTATGAAGGTAAATAAAAACACTAGAGCCAGTGGACACGGCAAAAAAATATTTTGTCCAAAATGTAACGCTCCATCAAGAGTTTATCACTTTTCTTGGTCAGCAATTCAATGCGGTACTTGTGACGATATGATCGATAAGTACGAATGGAATTTAAAACCCGTAGATCTACAAAATGAAACAGGTATCATCGAGGCACACAGAAAATTCTTGGCTCAAGATCCGGGGAACTGGAAGTGGTTAATTGCTTTTTATGTAGTGGCCCTTCTTTTAACAATTTTACTAACTATTAAAATTTAATTTATGATAACTTTTAAAATAAACTTTAAAGCGTCTGTGTACGAAAATATATGTGATCTGTTAGAAATGGAAATGGATTACTATTTATCAGATTTTATAACTGAGGAAGAATGGAATGATGATATGCACTTTACTGATTCAGATGAATTAATGAATTGGCTTGAGGACGGTTATTGTTTTCAATGCGATACTATATATTACAGTGACGCTATGAAATACTTAAAAGAAAATGACGCAAGCTTAAATAAATCAATAGAGCTTGCAAATAATGCTGGTTACGATTTGAGCTCAATCAACAGTACGTTATTAGCAGATCTTTTAAGAGAACACGAGATCAGAGAAGATTTTTATAAATGTAAAAATCAGATTGACGAAATATTTAAAACTTTATTATGAGCGCTAGATCTAGATTTGAACACAGATTAAAAGTTTTGAGAAGGATCCGAAAAATGGAATGCCCAAAGAATAAACCCGGATTTAATAATTTAACCGATCAAGAAAAGCAAAAAGAGATGCTTAAATGGTCAAAATTTGTAAGAGATGTACGATAACACTAAAAAAGACAGATCGTTGCTTATAGCGTCGTTTCTGTTAGCTTTATGCCTAAGATCTTACTTTATTTTAGGCGATTTATTAACAGCCGCAATTTTTTGGATAATGGGGTTTTTAGTTCTGTTTAATTTGTTTTATAAAAAAAAATAATTTGTTTAGTTTTGTTTTGGTTGTTGAAAACCCGGTTTAAGTTTGGCCGGGTTTTTTTTATTTTTAATAAATGACACATAACCAAAAGGGTTGTTTTGCTGAATATCATTTTGCTTCAACAGCAATTTCTTTAGGTTTTAACGTCTCCACACCTTTATCAAGCTCGAGCTATTATGATTGTATACTGGAAAAAGATGGAAAGCTATTTAAAATACAAGTTAAATATTTAGGCAAAAACAGATTAAGACGAGGCAACAGCATGCAAATAACATTGAGGCGAACCGGTTTACCAAACTACGAAAAAAAGTATGTAGATTTTTTTGCTTTATATGATGAGGAAAATAAAGGTTTTTTTATTATACCGAATTTAGGGCAGAGTTGTTTAAAAATAAACATTAATGGTAAGTATAAAGAAAATTTTAATAACTTTGCTTTGATTTCATAAATTATCCTTTGAGTGTCACTGTTTAAAATACAGTGGCACTTTTTTTTTATCTTTACAATAAATTTTAAGCTATGAAAATAAAATTAAAAATACCAATGATTATAGATGGTAAAGAAATTTCTGAAGGCGAGATAGTAAATATCAATGAAAACAATCTTGATAAATGGTTAAAAAAAGGTTGGGGATCAGTTATTGAAAAAGAACTAAAACCGAAGAAAAAAGAAACCAAAGAATTAAAAGTTGCTAAAGAAACTAAAAATGAGACAAATCAAGATTAATTCAACTACTGGTTCAGAAATTGTAACCACAAGTGAATTTAAAAATTACGCCAGAATATCAACAAGCGCTGACGATACATTAATTGCTAATATTATTGTACAAGCTCGGATCTGGTGTGAAAATTATATTTCAAGAGATATTGTTGCGAAAAATAGAACTTATTATTTGCCGGAAACTACTGGAATATTTGATTTGCCTTTCGGTCCTGTATCAAGCATTACATCTGTACATATAGACGGTGTAGCACATACGGATTACACAACACCCGGTTTAGACAATGAAACAATAGATCTTGACGGCCCGGCTGACGAAGTTAAGGTTGTTTATGTTACAACTGGTTTATCTGATAAGTTATTGGAACAAGCGATTTTACAATTTGCTACTACACTGTACGATAACAGACATGATTACGAAGTTGGAAAACAAATTACAGAAATACCTTCATCAAGTAAAGATATTTTAAACAGTTACAAAAATATGTTTATATAATGAACCCAGGAAAATTTAATAATGTCATTGAGTTTTTTATACCTTCTAAAACAGCAGACGGTTACGGTGGAACAACATTGTCTTCTTTTACATCTACAGCTACAATATGGGGGTTTGCTACTGAAATAAGTGGCAACATTGAACAAAGTGAAGGATCTAGAAAATATAACAGAGTATCAGAAGTTATTGTGAGAAAAAAAGATTTTGATTTAGTTAGTTTATCCGGGGCCGTATTTAACATTGACGGGGCCGGTAAATATAGAATGAACGAACATTATGAAATCGTTGAGAATTATTATGTAAAATTCAAAGGCACATACGAACCAATATGATAGAGGTACAAGTTAATAAAGGCGATATAAATAAGTTGTTAGCAAAATTTGCTAAAATTAAAAACTTTACTAAAGATGAAACTGATCAAATATTTGGTTATACGGCATCACAAATATCAAAACGAGCTAAATCAGATGCGCCTTATAAAACCGGGTTTTTGAGATCAAGTATTAATTACGGAAAAGATAAAAATGTGTTTGTAAGGGCCGAAGCAAAATATGCTCCTTATTTAGAATATGGAACAAAACCTCATACAATAAAAGTAAAGAATAAAAAAGTGTTATATAACAGTTTTAGCAAAACTTTTTTTGGTAAAGAAGTTCAACACCCGGGTACTAAAGCACAACCGTTTTTTTATGAAAATGCTAGAATTGAAATAAAATTAATGACTAACAGAATAAAAGAACAACTTAAAAAGCTGTTATGAGAGAAGCGATACAATTTATCAGACAAAAAATTTATACTGCTTTAAACGGCAATATTCCAAATATTAGCGGGAGTGTAGTCAACGTTTATAACAGAGTGCCTAGAAATGCTGAAACGCCATACGTTTGGGTGTATTCGGGATCTACAAACGAAATTAATCAAAACGCTCAAACATATTGTTTAGAATGTATTACAAGAATCGAATGTGTAACGAGATTTGACTCTGATATAGGCGGGGATCTAGACGTCAACACATTAGTTTCAGAAGTGTTATCTTTGTTGAGAACAAGGGCCAGTGGTTATTTTAATTTGAGCTCAAATAATTTTAATGTGTATATCAATGTTTTGGACGGAGTTACATACGAACAGATTGACAAATCAGATCACACATATTTTATAGGCATAATTGAATTATCGACTAGGGTTGAACAAACAAATTAATAAAAATGAGTAAAGTTTCAGAGAACACAGAATTAACACTAGATTTAAAAACGATTGGAATTATTGTAGCCGGCGCAATATCGCTTGCTAGTATGTATTTTGCATTAACAGCAGAAATTGAAATAGCAAAACAACTGCCCGAACCTAGTATATCAAGAACCGAGTATGATTTAAAAGATCAATTAATAAGGGAAACCATTGAAAATACCGGTAAACAAGTTGAAGAAAATTCAAATAAACTAGATAAAATAGATGAAAAACTATATGAGATTATACAAAAAAAATGAAAAAATTAATTGCCCTAATTGTATTTTTTGTCTGTGTAACAAATAACGCACAAGATTTAAAAATAATACATATTAACGCTAAGTGGAATCAAAAAAATAATTACGATTATTTAGATGAATTACACAATGTTAAAGTTCAATATGGATATTTAGAGGATCAAGCGCCTTCGATAAAACAAAGCATTAAATCTGTTCCAACTATAATTTTAATGAAAGACGGTCGGCCCGTTTATATATGGAATGCTGATATATCATTAAAAATAAAAGCTACACCAACAGAAATACAAAATGTTATTAATAGTCAAAGAGCTACTTACAGAAGAAAATCTACTGATTAATGAATAAGATTAGCGAACATATATCTTACACAGAAGGCATTAAAAGCAACACCGCTTTACGTTTAGGCATAGAAAATAAGCCGGGTGAGTATGAATTACAAAATATGGAATTAATCGCAGAAAAAGTGTTTGAACCATTAAGAAAAGCAGTAAACGGACCTATAAAAATAAATTCATTTTACAGATGTGAAAAACTTAATAAAGCTATTGGCGGAAGCTCTAAATCACAACATTGTCAAGGGCGTGCTATTGATATTGACGACGTTTATGGTTATGTATCAAATTCTTTTATGTTTTATTACATCAAGGATAATTTGGATTATGACCAACTCATTTGGGAGTTTGGCACAGACGAAAATCCTGATTGGGTTCACGTGAGTTATGTTGACGCCGATTCAAACAGAAAAAGATGTTTAAAAGCTATAAAAGAAAATGGAAAAACAAAATACATTGATATAACTAATGTGTAATGGAGTTTGCGATTGTATTTAATTTTGATGGATTTTTACTAGGTTTTAAATATTTTCCAAAACATTTTGAAGATGATTACAATGAATTTAATATATATTTATTATTTATAATTTTACATTTTAAGTTTTATAAAAATGAGCGATAAAAAAAAATTTAAAGAAACCACAGTAGGCAAGTTATTATTTGGGGCCGCTTCAATGATAAATCCCACACTTGGTAAAGTATTAAGCGGTGTTAGTTCTCCACAAGAAGCGTTACAAGAAATTAGTAAATCAAAAATATCTAATCAAGATAAAATAAAACTTCAACAAATGATTTACGAGCAACAAAATAAAGAAATTGAAGAAATTAGTAACAGATGGAAAGCTGATTCAATGTCAGATTCTTGGTTGAGTAAAAACGTACGCCCTCTTGTTTTAGTTTGGTGTATTGTTGTTTTTAGTTTTGCCGGGATCTTAGACAGCATTGATTCGATTCCGTTTCATATAGGCGCCACTTGGAATGACACATTTGAAAAAGTGATGATGAGTGTTGTTTTAGCATATTTTGGCGGAAGGACAACCGAAAAGGCAACAAGCTTTTTTAAGAGCAAATAAATGGCAAATAAAATTTTATCCAATTACGTTTACAAGAACAAGCGCAAACGTCCCGGAAAACACTCTAAAAATGCGTCTAAGGGCCAAAACGGTTATAAAAAAAAGTATATCGGGCAAGGTAAACGTAGATAAATAAAAACCTTAAATTTGTAAAAAACAAATATATGGGTATTACATTAACAGGTAAAAGAGTTCAGAATACATATGATTCGCTTTTAAAGTTAAGCGACAATCAAAATTTAACCGGGACAGCGAAAATAATTACTGATGGATATGGTAATGATTCTCCATTATATTTAAGCACATCACAGTTCGGTATAGGCATTACACCGTCATATCAATTTCATACAAGCGGAAATGCTAAAATTGGTGGCAATCTTATAATATCAGGAAACTTAACTGTAAATGGCACATTAACTTATTTGAATGTAACTGATTTACAAGTTGAAGATCCTCTAATAAAATTAGCCAAAGACAATACATCAAATACTTTAGACATTGGATTTTTTGGCAAATATGTTGAATCAGCTACAACAAAATATACTGGTTTATTTTGGGATGCAAGTACAGATAAATTTAGATTATATGAGGGTTTACAAGTTGAGCCAACAACAACTGTTGATGTAACTGGAACTGGATATACTAGATCGCTTTTAAATGCTGATTTAGAGGGTAACGTAACTGGTACTGTTAGCTCATTATCAAATCATGATACAAATGATTTAGTTGAGGGATCTGTTAATTTATATTTTACAACTGCTAGAGCTAGAGCTAGTTTTAGTGCTGGGGATGGTATTACTATAACAAATGGTGTTATAGCATCTGAGGGTGATGCTGAGGTTGCAAAAAGAATTGAAATAACAGTTAAAAATGTTAGTGGAAGTGCTTTAGTTAAAGGTGCTGCTGTTCATGCCTCACCAACAGCGACACCACCTAGTGGGAATGTAATTGAAGTCATTGGTGCTGATAATGATGTAACTGCTAGTATGCCAGCAATCGGTATATTAAATGAAGCTATTGCAGATGAGGCAGAGGGACAATGTGTTATGGTTGGTTCGGTTACTGGGATTAATACATCTAGTTTTACTGCTGGTCAAGAATTATATGTTGGAAGTACTGCTGGAGTTTTAACAAACACAAAACCAACATCAACATCAAATCAGATACAAAAAATTGCAGTAGTAATAAAATCACATGCAAGTAATGGACAAATAGAAGTGTTTGGTGCTGGGAGGGCAAATGATGTACCTAATCTAGTTAATAGAACAATAACTTTTGATCCTAGTATAAATGTAACATCTTCGACTGGTTTAGCAAGTATTGAGGTTGGTGGTGCTAGTGGTGGTTTTATAGATTTAAAAGCACCAGCTAGTGATGATTATGATTTAAGATTTATTACAAGTCAGGGCGGAAATGAAATAACAACTGCTAGTGGTGATTTAAAAATAAATACTGGTAACACTTTAGCATTAACCTTAGATGGCTCAACTCAGTCAGCAACTTTTACTGGTACATTGACAAGTGGTGATATATCAACAACTGGAATTACAGTTGATAGTAGATTAGTAATACAAAATTCATTAATTTATGATAATGCAGCTAATGGTAACAATAAAGGATTTGGTATTGGTGGAGCTGGGTTAGTTCCTCTAAATGGCTCTGGTGTAGATACAAATAATCTAGTTGATATTGGAACATCAGATTATAAATTTAAAAATTTACATTTATCAGGTTTTATACAAGCAGATGGAAACATTACAACAGATGGTATTTTTATTAATAATTCTGCACCAGATGATGAGGTTGTTCAATTTATACAAAACGGCAGAAAAACATCGCTTAAAACATATTTTTCAACTGGTGCAACTGGTAGTCATTTAGATTTTAGAATATCTGATGGATCAGCAACTGGTGGTTTTGACACGCCTCTAGTATTATATCCAGATCAAGTTAATATAAATGGCAAAGGTGTTATTACTACATTAATGACTAATAATATTGAAAAAGCTACAACTGGCTCACCAATCTTAATAAATTCTGGTTCAGATCCATCATTAGCTTTAAGGGTTTATTATGATATGCAACTATTTAACAGTTTATCTTTTACTGATGTTAGTTGGAATAATAAAGGTCGTATTTCAGCTAACAGTAGTGGTATTTTAGGCATACAAGGTGGCTCTGGAACAGACACAATATTTATAAATTCAACTGACCAAGTTAAAATTAGAAACAATGCTGATTTAGGTACTTACACTAGATTAGGGATTGCTATGGATATTGGTGGTAATGCGGCAAATTTAGATGAGTCAACTGATTATAATGCAATGAGTATTGCACCATATAGGGTTGGTTCTAGTTATGGAATGTATTTTGGTGGTGGTCATGGTTCAAGTAGCTCGGCTGGTTTTATACAAGGAGCAAAAATTGATGGTACAGATTCATCAACAATTAGTTTAAATCCTTTTGGAGGTGCTATCGGAATTAATACTGGTGTAAGTGACCCATCAAGTACTTTGCATATTAAAGGTAGTTTTCGTACACATTCTACTGGTACATATCCAATGGGTATTTTAAATGAATTTGTTAGTACCACTGTTAGTAGAACAAAATTTGGAAACCTTGCAACATCATCAAATCTTGAAATATATTATGATATTTCTGGTAATGAGGAAGCTAGAATAACAAGAAATTATGCAAATGCAGCTTTAAAATTCATGAAAGGTAGTGATACACACATGGAAATTGATAAGGATGGAAATGTATATATACCAACACAGGGTAAATTCTTAAAATTTGGCGGTTACAGTTACATTGGTGAAAGTATAGAGGATTTACATTCTTTAACAATAGCATCTGATTTTACTGAATCAATAAGATTTTCACATTATAATAGAACAACATCAGCTTATGAGCTGAATATGATAATTAAAGATAATTCAAGAGTTGGAATTGGAACAGATAATCCATCAACTTTATTATCTTTAAATTCTTTACTTAATGGTAGTTTAGGAGGTATTAGTTTAATTGGGAATGGTGCTGGTGATAAATTAAATATATGGGTACAAGATATACATTCTAAATTACTACATACCGAAAATTCAACTGATGCTGTTAATGGATATGGTAGAATAGATTTTGAAACGAATGCTGCTGTAAATTCAACACATCCAACAAGAGGTGGTTTTAGTTTTAAAACTGCTGGAGCTGGACAATTTGTAACTTTTACAAATACTGGTCGAGTTGGTATTGGAATTACCGACCCATCAGCGGCAAAATTAGTTGTTAACTCTAGTTCAAACCCACAAATATTAGTAAAAAAACAAACAGCTGGTGGTGGTGCTGAAATATTATTTGAGCATAATGATGGTGGTACTCAATATGCTAGTATAAAATATGACCAATCTGGTGATAATCAATTATACATAACAACTGGTTATGATTCGCCAAATGATTTAAACAGAATTTATTTGCAACCTGGTGGCGAAACTGCTTTGACTTTATTTGGTGGTAACAATTCAACTGGTACTGCTGGAACTGTTACTTTAAATGTAAACGCTTGGTTAAAAGGTTATGCTGTTGCAAATTCATCACAACAAAATTTAATTCGTAGCCGAGCTATGGGTTATCCTGGCTATTATGGTTTACAAATTGGTCAAGAAACTAATCATATTGCTTTATTTATTGATCCTGGCTCTGTTGCTGGTGGTGCTTTTAGTGGTAACGTAAATGAAATAATGTTGCCTAACAAAGTAATATTTCAACAAGCTAATTCTGGTGGTACTGATTGGTTAAATGGTCAATCAATAACTTTAGACAATGCAAAACTTGGATTGGGAATTAACACACCATTAACTAAATTTCACATTCAAGATGGTGCTGGTGGTGGCAACCCAACCGATTCGAGAACTAAATTATATATAAATTCTAGTGGTGAAGCATACATAGGTATAAACGTACCTACAAATTCTTTTGGTGGTATTAGATTAGCCGCTGGTGGCTCTAACAAAGCATTTTTTGAATTATATGATAATACAACACAAGGTCAAAAATTAAGTTTAGGTACTGTTGATGCTAGGGATGTTGTTATTAATACTACTAATACAGAACGTTTAAGAATTAAATCTAATGGTAATGTAAATCTTTTAAATACTAGCTCAACTGATAGCAGACATTTTGGAATAACTAATGCGGCTGGAACAACTGGTTGGACATTTGGTAATGGTGTAATTGCAAATTCACATCAATTTGTTATTTATGATAATACAGCTGGTGATGATAGATTTTTAATAAATAGTAGTGGGGGTGTTGGAATAAACTGCGATGCTGGAAGTTATCGTTTTAAGATAAACAGTACACAATCAGAAACCGAAGCTATTAGGGTTGAAAAACCTTATAGCTCAGCACGAAATATCGGTAGTGTTGTACATGGCAACAACTTTGTAAGGAATTCCTACGATACGTTTACAATAGCACAATCAGATGTTTCTTGTTTAGTAATAACAGAAACTGTTGCCGCATCAAATCAAGGTGCTGAGCAAAGATTAACATTGACTGCTGGTGATGGTAAATGTGTTATTGGTACATCATCAACTATAACTAATGGAATGTATTTTAATGTTGCTAGGTCAACAAGCTCACCTGGTTATGTAGCAACAAATGGAATTACAGCATTAAGATTAAGAAATGATGGTGAAGCTATATTTGCTAATAATATACAAGTGCAAGACAGTATTTATGTTGCTGACTATATATATCATTTAGGTGACACAAATACATATTTAAGATTTACAGAAGATACATTCACATTTAGAACTGGTGGGAATGATAGAGCTATTTTAAATAATAATGCTTTGAATGTAGGACCAGGTACAGCAACCTCATCAACAGTAAATGATGGACCACTAAGAGTTTGTAATAACTCGACTGGTAATAATGATATGGGCAGGGGAAGTGTTGCTGTTCAATTAGGACCAAAATCAACTAGAACTGCTACTGTTGGGAATTTTTATGGTGGAATCACTTGGAATGGTTTATTAAATTATGGTAACAACACAAGTTATGATATAGCACCTCATGTATGGGTTGGTGCAAAAATGAAAGATTTTCCTGGCTCTGAAAGGTCAAGTTTTGTTGTAGGGGTTAAATCTGGTTCTGGTGTTACTGGAGGCGGCAATAATATACCAGTTGAAAGATTAGAGATTGATTACACAGGTAAAATGACTGTTAGTGGCAATGTTTTAGCTACTGGTAGTATTACAGCCAATGGTGATGTAATTGCTTTTTCAGATAAAAGATTAAAAGAAAATATTAAGCCAATTAAAAATGCACTTAAAAAGGTTACAGAATTAAAAGGTGTTAGTTATAATAGAATAGATATTGATGATAAATCCAATAAAATTGGTTTTATAGCTCAAGATGTTAAAAAAGTATTGCCAGAGGTTGTAAGTGATAATGAAAAATATTTGGGTGTTAATTACGGCAATATTACAGCAGTATTGGTTGAAGCGATAAAAGAGCAACAAAAACAAATTGTATCTTTACAAAAAGAAATTAATAATTTAAAAAATAAATAAAATGGCAGAAATTACTTATAAATGGCAAGTAGATAGCATGAATGAGGATCCTATACTTGATGATTTACAAAATGTTGTTACTTATGTTGGTTTTAGTTATGTTGGAACTGAGCCAATAGAAAATCCTGATGATCCAAAATTAAATTATTGGGTTGGATATTATAGTTTAAATAAAAAACTAGAAGCACCCGATCCTGATAATTTTAAACCATTAAATGAATTGACTGAAAGCGAAGTTTTAAGTTGGGTTATTGGCGACTATAATGTTGAAGATTTAAAACCAAGTATTTTACAACAAATTAATGATCAAAAACACCCAACGAATATTCCAATTAATTTGCCTTGGAATGATCCAAAAGAATAATTATGGCTTGTCCAAATATTGCAAATGATGAAATATCAATGCTTAAAACAGCTAGGGAAAGAACTGGAGCTGGTTATACATCAAATTTTTATATAGCACCTCCAATATATATGTCGGACATACAAAGATTAACTGGTGGCAATTCAAGTGGATCAGGTCGAAGCTATCCAGCAGTTGCATTAGCAAATCCAATTACTAACCGACCGGATGGTGAAAACCCATTACAAATGTCTGAATTTAGTTTATACGATCAAAACCCTCCTAGAACTGCATTTATGTATAATTATAATAGTTCATCAAGTAGCAGTGCTTGTTCTTTAGCAATTCCTTTTGACACATATTATCATGATGATGCAAATAATTTAGTGCCAAGTTCTTTAAATATATATACAGCATATACAACACAAACTGGAACAACAGTAGCAGCATCTGGTTACTATGCTATATATACAACTGGGGGATCACCAAGTGGTTATTGGATGCAAGTTGGAAACAATGGATTAATAATTGCAACTGGAAGTTGTTAAAAAATTACTAAATTTGTATAAATAAATTTTAAAAAAATGAGCAAACTAGAAGAAAAAGAATTAAAAGAATTAAGGGAATCGATAGCAAAACCAAATCAAATTGCAACTGAGATTGGTTTGCGAGTAATTGCATACAAAGGTATTGACAAGCTTGTTGACGCTTTCGATGAAGCATCTAAAGATCAACAAGAGTTAATGAAAGAGATTGAAGAAAAACACGGCAAAGGTTCTTTAAATATTGATACTGGTGAAATCACTCCTTTAGACGAATAAAATGCCTGTAATAAATTCGTCAAGTTTTTTACTATTAAAAGACGAAGTTATTATTGGTCACAGTACTGAAACAACTTTTAGCTTAGATCTTGATTTGCCCGAATCAACTACAAAAGATAGTTTGGGTTGGAAAGAGTTTATTGCCTGTGTGAGAGGCGGTAAAATGACGGCATCAGGATTAACGGCTTACAATGATAGTTTAAATTTTGAACAGTTTGCTGATTACGTAATTGGTAGATCTAAGGTTGTTTTTTATTTCAAACAAACAGATAATCCCGAGCTAATATGTAGGGGTGAAGGTTTTATTACCAGTGTAGACGAAGTCAGTGAACACGAATCTGTAACAGAGTTTAATGTTGATATTACACTAACCGGTACGGTTACAGCCGGGACCGATAAAAACTGGGAAAACATTTTTCAATTTTGGGAGGATATATCAGACGACTGGAATAATGTATAAATAATTTATTTGTATATTTACATAAAATTTAAAAATTATAATTATGCCTACAACTGGAGTATTTAACGGAACAAATTTAATTTTAAAGTTTCACTCAACTGACGGATCCGAAGTTGCTGTTGGTCATTCAACAAGCGCAAGTTTAAGCTTGTCTGCTGATTTACCAGATGCTACAACTAAAGATTCAAGCGGTTACAATGAAGTAATTGCTGGAACAAGAACAGGTGAACTTTCCTTTGAAGGTTTAGTGGCTTATGATGATTCTAATAATGCGATTGAGGCATCTGATTATCTTTTGGCAAGAACAAAAGTGTATTGGGAATTTGGAACAAGTGTATCAGGTGACGATGTTTACTCTGGGGCAGGTTTCTTAAATTCAGTTGAAATGAGCGCAGAAATGGAATCGCCAGTTTCTTACAGTGGATCTATCACTGTGACTGGAGCCATTGCTAAAGCTGCAAATTAAGATTAAAAAAAGTAAAATAACCAGGCACAGGTTCGTTCTTGTGCCTTAATTTTATATATAATGGCAAACAAGAAAAGAGGTTACTACACTGTTGAAATGGGTGGTAAACAAAGAACACTACATTTCTCAATGAATTTTTGGGCGAATTTTACTGATCAACTTGGTATATCGCTTGAAGATCTAGCAAACGTTTTTACAGACGGAATTACACTATCACATATTAGATCTTTGATTTACTCGGGTTTACTAGCACACGATCAAGAACAAGGCAATATTATTGATTACAATGAATTTAAAGTAGGTATGTGGCTTGAAGATTTTGACTCACAACAACTTGAGCAAATCATAAATACTATGATGGAATCAAGAATTTTAGGAAACGATCTAAATGCTGGTTTGAGTAGAAACGTTAAAAAAACTACTAAAAAGGGAAAGTAAACAGCCAGCTTGATTGGGATTCTTTGCTTGATTTTTACGTTGGTCAAGTTGGCGTACACCCTAAGGATTTTTGGCAACAGACGTGGAAGGAAAATCATCTAATGGGTGAATCATACCTTATTAAACAAAATTTAGAATGGGAACGGGTGCGCTATTTATCAACAATGATATTTAACGTTAATTGTCAAAAAAGATCACAGATGATTAAACCGGAAAAATTATTTTCATTACCACAGGACGTATATTTAGAGATTGGTAAAGCAAAATCAACACCTGAGGAATACGAAGCATTTAAAAAACGTACTAATAATGTACAGTGGAAACCACTAGATTAATATTTAGTAAATTTGTAAAAAATAATTTCTATGGCTAAAGAAGAAATCATTGTTGTATTTGGAACCGACATAAAAAAACTTGAAGCCGGTTTAAATACAGCCGGATCAAAAATTAAAAAATTTGGCGACAAAGTCACGGGCGTAGGCAAGAAATTAAGCATGAAACTTACGGCCCCTTTAACTTTTGCGGGCGGGGTTGCGCTTAGGTCAGCCGCTAAATTTGAGAAGCTTAGAACAACGCTAAACGTTTTAACCGGGTCAGCCGAAGCTGGCGGAAAAGCTTTTGAAAGATTAGTACAATTTTCAGCTAAAACACCGTTTCAATTAGACGATCTAGTAAAGGCAAATAATACAATGATGGGATTTGGTTTATCTGCTGATCAAGCATACGGATCCTTACAACAACTTGGTGATATTGCCGCAGTTGCTGGTGGAGATTTACAGCGTATTGCTGTAGCTTTCGGACAATCAGCAGCAGAGGGCCGAGTAATGACAAGAGACATTTTACAGTTTATCAATAACGGCGTACCAATGTACGATTTGTTAGCTGATGTAACAGGTAAAAGTGCTTCTGAGGTTCGTGCGCTTGCTAGTGAAGGAAAAATTACTTTTGATGTTTTACAGGCAGCATTTAAAAAAGCTACAGGTGAAGGCGGTAAATTTCATAAAGGAATGGACACTTTAAGCGGTACTTTAAACGGCTTATTTTCTACACTTAAAGACAATTTAAACATAGCTTTTGCCGAACTTGGGCAAGAGATTGCTACAGCTTTTAACTTGTCAGAAAACATACCTAAATTGATTGAGTTCATAAAAGAAATGACTGCTAAATTTAAAGAGCTTTCGCCGGAAACTAAACGTTTTCTTGTGATAGCTACAGCAATAGCAGCAGCATTACCTCCACTGTTAGTAGTGTTCGGTACATTGATTACAAGCGTCGGATCTATTGTTACAGGGTTTTCGGGCGCAATAGGAGTTTTTACAAAATTTTTACCTAAAATAAAAAACGCTAGAAAAGGCATATTGGCTTTAAATTTAGCAATGAGAGCAAACCCGGCTATTTTGTTTGCATCAATAATATTGGGAGCAGCAGCAGCTTTATTCAAGCTTGGAAAAGCAAGAAGGGCCGCACAGATGGAAAAATTAAATGAAGAATTTAAAAAATTATCATTAGACGAAGCTGAAGAAAAATTAAAAAATCTTACAGCAACTTATGAAGGGAATAATAAAATATTAGAAGAAAACAACAAATTAGCTTTTACAAGACGTAAACACATTTTAAATGATATTAATGGCGATCGAGTTAAAACAGGCACATTAAAATCAAAAAATAAAAAAGCTAAAGAAGAAATTGATCTGTTAAAAGAAATTATTGAGCTCAAAAAAGAACAAGCGTCATTAGATATTGATTCGCCTGATTTAGATACAGGCGGTGGCGGTGATGCTCCGATTGATACTGGAGCTGAAGATCGAGCAGCAGCAGCATTAAAATTAAAAGAAGAAACGACACAAGCTTTATTAACCACAGATCAAAAAAGATTTGAACACGAATATAAAAAGACAAAAGAGCATTATGATAGGTTAATAAAATTAAATAAAAATAACGCTAGTATTGTTGAACAATTAGAAAAATCGAAAGGCGAAAAGCTAAAAAGCTTATCAGATAAACATTATGAGGATCTTTTAAGCGCTTTTACTGATTACGGCGAAAAGAAAAAAGAAATGGAAACCTCAGTACAAGACGCAAGCGCTGTTACTGACGAACAGAAAAAACAACTAGAAATACAAAGAACTAAAGAATTTTACGCTGGTTTAATCGCTGAAGCTAAAAAATTTGGCATTGATACTTCCGCACTACAAGAAGCTCAAAAATTAAAAATTGCCGAAATAATAGCGAACTACACAGAACAACAAACCGGTTTTGCTACAGCACAAGAAAATATAAATAGTGTTTTACAAGCGAGTTTTACAAATTTAGGGAACTCAATTACAAACGCTTTTGCCGGCTCAAAAACCGTTTTAGGTGCGTTTTTAGGCGCTTTTATACAAACAGCAACGTCTATCATGGCCGCAAATTTAGCAACGTCTATGTCAAGCGGTGTTGATTCGGCCGGTAAAACAGCAGCAAGCTTCGGCCCGGCAGCAGCATTTGTTTTACCCGGTTTAGTAGCTGGAGCAATGGCGGTTGTTAGTAAAGCTTTTAATAAAATTCCTAAATTTGCACAGGGTGGTATTGTTAGCACTCCAACACTTGGTATGTTTGGCGAATATCCGGGTGCTTCTAGAAACCCAGAGGTGGTTGCCCCATTAGATAAATTAAAAAATATGATAGGCGGATCAGGTGGCGGAAAAGTACAGGTGGCCGGTGAATTTAGATTAAAAGGACAAGATTTAGTTGTAGCATTGGAACGAGCTAACACAAACAGAAATAGAATCATATAATGGCGTACGGCGTTAAATACAGATTAGAATTTTCAGACGATAATCTGAAAGGTAAAAAAATTGAAATATTAAAAAAAAATTACACCGGATCTGTAAATGATATGGTGGCTACAAACGAACCTTGTGTTATAACTTGGGAATCTGACGACAATTTTTATTCTCCAATTAAAGGTTCTCAGTGTGAAATAAATCTATTTGTTACTGATGATGTTACTTACGACAATTTTTATGAATATGATGAAAGAGAATATCAAGTAAAAATATTTTACAAAGACACAAGTAATAATTATCAGTTGTTTTGGATTGGTTGGCTAGTAAACGATCAGTTCACTGAAGCTCTACAAAGTACGCCTTTTCAAATATCATTAAAAGCAATCGACGGTTTAGGTACACTGAAAGGTTTTGATATGACATTGTATCAAGATTCTTACGGTTCAATATCTGCTAGACAGTGGATAACATCAACTTTAGATAATTTAGATTTAGATTTGGATATTTACGTCAGTCAAGACATACAAAAATTAAATCCTACAAGTACACAGTATACAATTTATGATATAATTTTTATAAATCCGTATACATTAATGAAATCTAAATTAGATATAAACAACGCACAACATATTTTAGAGCAAATTTTAAAAATAACAAATGCTAGAATTTTCCAAAGTTTTGGAAGATGGTACATAATAAATAATTCAAGCTACTCGGATCAAGCAGTAAAAGATACTTTAGCATCAACAGCACAAGGCGGAACGGTCCCAACTAATATTAAAGCGGCAGAATCATCAAGCTTAATAAATAACGGCACAGAATCGCCAAAATTTGTTATATATAATTATCAGGGAACATATCAATCAGCGTCAAATATTGATATTTTAAAAAAGATGCCTGTTGATTTACAACCTATAAATAACGATTTTACCAAAGAATATACAAGACCATTAAACGAGTTTATAATAACACATGAAACGTCTCAATATCTAGAAACCAATCAATTTCAGAACAGTGGATTTGAAAACGGTTTAACATTTTGGAACACATATACATCAACTGGAACAACATCTCCGGGCGTAATTTCAGACGATTTTTCAAAACAAGGGAATCAAAGTTTCAAAAACTCACAAACACAAACTAGCACAAACACTAGAAAAACATTAACAAGCGGTGATGTATTTGTAGTTAATTCAACACATTTAGGACATACTTTAAAAATAAATACTTATTTTGATGTAAATTCTAATTACGGCGCCGTCAGTTTTAGATGGCAATTAAGAATTGAAGACAATACCCCAATACCGCCTACAGATCCGACTTATTATTGGAATAACGCCACTGAATCTTGGACGACAACAGCCGCAATTAATACACAAGATATAGAAGAAGAACCGGATAAGTGGCAAGAATTTAGTTATGATTTAGGCAGTTTCCCTTATTCTGGTACAATTAAACTTGATTTATATGAACCTTATGTACAAAATAGCGGAGGTTTAAACGCCTTATATTATGATAATATAACTTTAGAATTTGACAGAAAAGACGGTGATAAAAGAGAACCTTTTTATGGTAAAATAGATGATTTTGAATATAAAAGAATAAGAACAACCGGATCTAATTTAACAGGCAGTTTAAAATTATCAGATCTAAGATTGTCACATAATAATTACGGCAATATATTAAGTAGCACAACAAAAGTTGCTCGACCGAGAGACGAAAATACAAATTTTGCTACCACAATAGAAAAAATTATAACACAACAAGTTATAAACGATTACAGAAAAAATCTTGTAAAATACGAAGGCACATTGTATAATTTATTAAATGATCCGTTTGCTTTAAACAATAAAATATGGGTTAATTTTGGCATACCAGCTAGCGGAAATTTAAGAGAAGATGTCAGTTGTTACATTGATAGAATGACCTATAATGTAAAAAGAAATTCTTATGATGTAACAATGCACGTACCGAATCAAGACGACGATCAAACAAGCACATTTAAAGCTAAATTTTAAACTTTTTCTTTTCCTGTTTGCTGCTGGAATCCCCTTTGTTTATTCATTGGGGGTTCCTTTTTTTATTTAAAATATTCTTTTTTTTTTAAAATATATTTTTATAAATTAGCTAAAAATTAAAAATTATGTTTAAATATTATTTTGAAGAAGATCAGAAGGAATTGGGTTACAAAAAGTATGTAATATGTGAAATTCTTGGCTGTACGATGCCAACATTGGCCTCAAGATTAAAAAACCCGGGTACATTTAAAAGTAGCGAAATTCTAAAACTACAAGAACTCGGCTTTAAATCAATGAAACGTTTAACTTAAAAACACTATTAATTTATGAATCAATTTCACAAGAAGCTTTTTATATTGCAGCAAGAAATAGGAGCAATATCAAAAGAAAGTAAAAATCCCTATTTCAAGTCAAAATATTTTGATATTAACAGTTTAATAAAATCTTTATTACCACTGTTAAAAAAACACAGAATCTTATTACTACAACCTATAAAAGAAAACAGTGTATGTAGTATTTTACAAGATCTAGAATCAGAAGAAAGCATTATGTCGTCAATACCGCTAGGTGACATATCAGATCCCCAAAAATTAGGTGGCGCCATTACTTATTACAGGCGTTATACTTTACAATCATTGTTAGGTTTACAAGCCGAAGATGATGATGGGAACACAGCAAGCGGTCGAAAGGTTGAAAATCAACCGAAATTTAATCAATCATTTATTTAATAATTATGGCAGAATCATTTAAACACAAACCCGGGAACGGATCCTTATTTAAAAATAATTATAAGGAAAAAGAACAGCAACCTGATTTTCAAGGCAGTATTGTTTTACAAGACGGCACTGAACAACAGATAGCTGGTTGGAAAAAAGAAGGCGCAAACGGTCCTTTTATTTCTTTATCAATTTCAGATCCTTACGAAAAAAAGGATCAAAACAAACCTAGCGTCACAGTTGACGATCTAAATTTCGACTAACAGTGACAGGAAAAGAGGGCAGCCATTCGGTTGCCTTTTTTTTTGCTTTATTTGGAATTATTAAAATTTATTTATAATTTAAAAAAAAATTTATAATTTATGAAGAAAAGACAATACAGATCTAATCAGGGCCGAGATCCTAAAAAAGAAGAACAAACTTTTACAGTGATAAAAATAGCGTTTATCATTACTGTAATAGCATTTTTAACACATTTAATATTAAATTAATTTATGAAAATAGTAAAAGACAGCAATGATATGTATCATTCGCACGAATCAATAAGCGCAAGTGGTTTAAAAACCATAGCTAGATCATCAGTAAAACATTTTTTAGAACAAGATTTTAAAGAAACCGACGCAATGAAGTTTGGTACAGCAGTACATCAAGCGATTTTAGAGCCGCATGATTTCTATGACATTTATTATGCTTTACCAAATTTCGGGGATCTTAGAAAAAAAGAAAATAAAGAATTAAAAAAACAAGAAGAATTAAAAGCAGAGGGAAAAATATGTTTGTCTCATAACGAACACGAAGCAATTAAAAAGATTTTAGAAAATTATAATAAAAACGAGCTTGCTAAACATTATTGTAAAGGTGAGATTGAATTATCACATTACTTAAAACACGACGGTATTGATGTTAGAGTGCGCCCGGACGTAATAAACCGGGTTTCTGGTTTTATAGCCGACGTTAAAACGACTAAAAATAATAATCCTGACAAGTTTAGGTGGACCGTTAGAGATTTTGGTTACCATATTCAAGCTGCTTTTTATATGGATATGCTTGGTGTAGATACGTTTAAGATAATAGCAGTGGAAAACGTAAAACCTTATACAGTGAATGTTCAAACAATAGACAAAGAAAGTATTGAAAAGGGCCGAAAATTATATAAAAAAGCTCTTGACGACTGGAAACTATATGTGAGAGAAAATAAAATTAAATCTTATAGCTGGTCGTCTATGGCAGATGATGGATCTTATTTAATTAAAATATGAAAGATATTCGAAAACTTGTTGAAAAACATTTTAATTTAGATATAACAGTGGCGTCTAGAAAATTTGAATATGTGTTTGCTCGAGCTTGTTATTATAAAATTTGCAGAGATTATGGAGGTTACTCATATCAAAAAATAGCTAAATCTGTAAATAAGAATCACGCTACTGTTATGCATTCTTTAAAAGAAATTGAATACACTGCTAAACATAACGTTTATTATCTAAAAAAATATAATAAATTAATGAAAGAATTTAATTTAAAAGTATTTAAGACAGTAAATTTTGAAGATCGATACAAGGGCATTACATTACAACAGTTAGTTGTAGATTACAACTTATTATTGCTAGAAAATGACAAATTAAAGGCAGAAATTAAAGAGCTTGAAGAAAGTATCGGTCATTTAGCGGATTTATGAAAATTATTTTTTAATTTTATAAAAAAATTTTATGAAAACAAACGCATTTGAAAACGAAATATTTGAAGCTTTCAGAATTAATGAAAGAAAAATTAATGAATCTAAAAAATTTTTAGAAGAAAACGGCTTTGAAGTTAAAAAAAAAGATAAAAAATAATTATGAAAAAAAATCCATTTTTTAAATATTTAGGAAAAGAAGATGTTATGCAGAATAAAATTATGAGATTTTTAGACATTAATTATCCGGGGGCGCTTTACACTCATGTAGCAAACGAAGGTAAAAGAACCCCTTTTGAACAATTTAAAATGAAATTTTTAGGCACTAAAGCCGGGATCCCGGACATTTTAATTTTTACTGCTAACAAAAAATATAATGGTTTAGCGATCGAATTAAAAACAGGGTACAATAAACCTACTAAAAATCAGATGAATTGGTTGACTAAATTAAATGACAACAACTGGTTAGCTTGTTGGTTTAATGACTACGATAAATGTATTACAACAATAATTAAATATTTTAACAACAATGAGTAAATCAAAAAAAATTTATTTTGAAGAAGAAGGGCAACGAGTGAGATGGACCCAATCAAGTTCAGATGAATTTAAGTATGATTACAAATATGTTGGCAATGCTTCGGAAGCAGAATTTGAAATGTTAATGGAATTACTTTGGTTTATGTATGAAGAAGATCCAATGACTTTTAATCAATTCTTTGATACATTTCTAGAATTAAGAAATTTTATTGATGGTTTAAAGGGTTTTATTGATAAACAATAAAAAATTTATGAAATATAATTTAATTATCAAACCTAAAAAGTTTGATTTTTTCACTGTCATACCTAGCTACATTCTTAGGCACAAAGGTATTTCTGTTGGAGCTACCGGCTTATATGCTTGGCTATTCAGTCACAAGTCAGAACAACAAATTAATGTAGAATTTATATGCGGGCATTTTAAAGAAAATCACAGCGCCGTTAGATCTAAAATCAACGAACTTATAAAGTTTGGATATTTAGAACGTAAAAGAATTTACGTCAATGGTAAAATAGCCGGGATAAATTATATGTTATCTGATAAACCTCTTAAAGCGGATAACCTTATTTCAGAAAACCTAGATTTAGAAAACCTTAATTTAGAAAATCAAGCACAAAGTAATATTAATAATAAAAGTAATATTAAAAAAGAAAGTAATAATAAAACCTTTTCTAAAACAATTTTAAATGCCTTTCCGCACTTTTTAAACCTTTTCCCAACACGATACTTGCCGGAAACGGAAACGCAAAAATTAAAGTGGTTAGATTGCTTAGAAAAATTAGAAAAAATTGAAAAAATAGATATTAAGCAACTTTATTTAGTTGTAAAATTTATTAGAGAACATGAATTTTGGTCCGAGCATTTTTTAACCTTATTAAAACTTAGAAATAAAGATAAAAACGGAATTAAATATGTACACAAATATTTTGAAACATATAAGAATGCAAATAAACCTAAATTTTATTGGAAAATTAAAGGCATAATTAAATATTTTATTTATGAAGAAAATGGAAGCGAAAAAATTGGCGCAATTACTAAAACTGGAAAATTAAACTATTTTAATTTAAATCAAGTTTTTAACAAACATCAATTAAAAGAATTAAAAGAATATATAAAAAATGAATAAAGGAAAAGTATACATTTTAGACAAATATGAAAAACAGATAGTTGAACTATCAGCTCATCACAGACATCAAAATAAAATTGACACAGGTTGGGACGGTCACGGAACTGTGAACGAAAATTCAAGTTTTGAATTAGATCGTGACGGATTTGGGGCCGAATTTATTTTTGCTCGTGAGCTCAATTTATACCCGGATTTTAAAATACACAATACAAGTAAAAGATTAGGCACTGATTTTTATGATGCTCAATGGTGCGGTATGTCTGTTGATGTAAAAGTAAATAGAAACCCGGCCAACCCGTTAATGATCCCCGAATATTTAAAAAGCGAATGTCATTTATTTGCTTTGTTTTCTTGTAAATATCCTAAATATAGATTTGAAGGATTTGCTACTAACAGAATGATATTTAAAAAATCTAATTTAAAAATGACACGAGTAATGGCGTATGTACTTGATAAAAGTAATTTATTAGACATAGAGGATCTAGATATTTGAAAAAAAATTTTTATATTTAAAATAAATTTATGAATCACAGACAGGAATTAATATCATTGGGTATACCCTTAACACGGGGATCCGGACAACAAAAAACTAAATGTCCAAAATGTTCACATACTAGAAGAAATAAAAGTGATGTATGCTTATCAGTAAATATTGATGAGGGTTTATATAATTGTCATAATTGCGGTTGGGGTGGCAATGTAAAATTTAAGAAAAAAATTGAATATATAAAACCAATTAAAATTAATTCTAATTTAAATGAAAAAATTATAAAGTGGTTTGAAAAAAGAATGATTACAGAACCTACTTTATTACACTGGAAAATAGGTGAATCATTAGAATTTATGCCACAAGTAAAAGCAAAACGCAGATGTATAAATTTTAATTATTACAGAAATAAAGAATTAATAAATGTAAAATTTAGAGATAGTCAAAAAAATTTTAAATTAATATCCGGGGCCGAGCTTATTTTTTACGGTTTAGATAATATAAAAGATTTAAAAAAATGTTACATTGTTGAAGGTGAAATGGACGCTTTAAGCTTACACGAAGCGGGTTTATACAGTGTATGTAGTGTTCCAAACGGAGCAAGTAAAGGATCTCAAAAATTAGAATATTTAGACAACTGTTATAAATATTTCAAAGACAAAGAAGAAATTATTTTATGCACTGATAATGATGAACCCGGTTTACAATTAAGAAATGAACTTGCTAGAAGGTTTGGCGCTTATCGTTGTAAATATGTTGATTTCGGCGATTTTAAAGACGCTAATGAGGTATTAATCAACAAAGGTTCAGAAACTCTCAGAAATATCATTAAAAATTGTAAAGATTTTCCGATTGAAGGCGTTATAAATATAAATAATATTTGGAAAAATGTTTTAAATTATAATGAAAACGGCGTAGTAAATTACAGCATTGGATTAGAAAATTCAGATGAATATTTTAAAATGGCTATGGGCGAATGGAGTGTTGTCAGTGGAATACCTAATAGCGGTAAATCAGATGTATTGGATCAGGTTTTATGTAATATTTCAATAAAACACGGTTTTAGGTGTGCTATGTTTTCGCCTGAGAGTTTTCCATATGAGGGACACATTAAAAGAATAGCAAATAAATTATTAGAAAAAAACGCTAATAATGAAGATCTTAATCAAGTAAAAGATTTTATCGAAGAACATTTTTATTGGATAAAAATTGATTTAGAAAATTTAACTTTAAAAGCTATTCTTGACGCTTTTCGTCAATTAGTATTTCAAAAAGGTATTAACGTATGTGTAATAGATCCTTGGAATATGTTGGATCACTCGGCTCAAAGAGATCACAGTTACATTGGAAAAACATTAAGTCAATTAACTCAGTTTTGTCAACAAACTAATACACATATGTATTTAGTTGCTCACCCTAGGAAAATTGAAAGCGAAGGTGGACAATATAAAAAACCTACACTGTATGATATATCTGGTTCGGCTGATTTTTTTAATAAAGCTTACAACGGATTAATTGTTTACAGAAGCATTGGTCAAAAAACAAGTTACGGATCCGATGCTGTAAAAATATATGTAGAAAAAGTCAAAAGAAAAGAAAACGGCCAACTAGGTTATTTTGAGCTTGCTCCTGATTTTAAAAACGGGGGCGTGTATAAATGTGTAACAGAAAAAGATAAAAAATTTAAAATAATTAAAGACAATGATGTCCCCTTTTAAAATAAAATTATGGAAAAAAAAGAATTAAACAGCGTAAAAAAATATTTGCTAGAAAAAGCAGATGAAATTATGAATAAAAAACAACCTGAATATACAAATCAAGATTTAGATGTTTTAAACAACTTTAAAACAAGCGCAAAGCTTATAGGCATAACACCGTCTGAAATATGGGCAGCGCATTTTACAAAGCATGTACAATCAATTTTAAGTCACGCTCATAATCCGGGAATGCAACAAGCCGAGCCAATAGAAACTAGATATGCTGACGCATTAAATTATCTGTTTTTAGGATTTAGTTTAATTGTTGAAAAAGAACTTGACAAGGATATAATCAGTGGAACCGAATGAACATATATTTAGAGGCACAAAGCTACTGTTTATCAAAAGGTGTTAAAATATACATTGTACCTATTAAAGGTAAAAAAGAATGTTTTTTGGAAGTTGACAACAATGGTCAAATTATAAAATCGCCTATAAGTTACAAAGATCAAAAAGTTGCTTCTGACAAAATTTGGGATTTATATTTACATTTGTATAAAAAATTAAAAAATGATAAAAACAGTAAACATTAAAGAAATTAAAGAAAATTCTGAAAATCCTAGGTTTATCAAGGATCATAAATTTAAAAAATTAGTACAATCATTAAAAGATTTTCCTGAGATGTTAGAAAAGCGTCCAATGGTTGTAGATGAAAATATGGTTGTGCTTGGCGGGAACATGAGATTAAAAGCTTGTAAACACGCCGGGTTTAAAAAAGTACACATAATTATAGCTAAAAACTGGACCGAAGAACAAAAACGTCAATTTATAATTAAAGACAATGTTTCATATGGTGAATGGGATTATGATATTTTGGCTAATGTTTGGGATAATCAACAATTAATTGATTGGGGTTTAGATTTACCGAAATGGGATAATGATATTGAATTTGAAGTTGGAAATGACAATGAACTTGAATTTGAATACCCGGACGAAATAAAAGATTCACATGTAAAAATGGTACAACTTTTTTTGACTACTGAAACCGAACCACAGTTGAGAAAAATGGAACTTGAATTGAGAGGTCTGTTACAAACAGATAATTTAACAGATAGTATATTTGAAGCAATAAAAAAATTATACAATGATAACAGAGCATAATGTAATGCCTAAAATGTCTGATAAAGAAGCTAATAAATTGGCTGGCAAGCTTTTAGGCGAAAAAGATTACAATTTATTGATTAATTATGATGCTGATGTAATATGTCAAGAAACTGGGAACGTAATTGCGAAATTTAGAAAAAACATAATCCCGGGGAACATAGCAAAAGCTGGTTTTGAAAATTTAAAAACAGCAGCTAAACATACAAATAACAGAGGTGTTAGCAGTGGAGATGTTGAGATTGATATTTTGAAAAGACGTCCAGTAAAAAAAGACGGTACAATGTCAAATACTAATAAAGCGTTACAGAAGGTTAACAGTGGTATTATAGGTTTTTTCGATCGCAATGCTAGATTTCCATATTGTCGTCAAACAGCTTTTAACGAACACGAATTTAAAAAATTTAAAAAAGCATATCCAATTATAAAATTCGTTGATAAAACTTACTCTGAATTAATGCCGGATCATTACAAGCTCCAAAGACAAATAGCTGACGAAACCTCCCCTGATTTCGTTATACCTGATACAGCGTTTACAACTGTCACAGTAAATAAAAATTGGCAAACAGCCGTACACACAGATAAAGGCGATTTTCAAAAAGGTTTTGGGAATCTAGTTGTGTTAAGGAAAGGCAGATACACAGGAGGTTATTTTGTTGTTCCTAAATGGGGAGTGGCTTTTGATATACAGAACTGTGATTTATTACTGGTAGACGTACACCAGTGGCACGGCAATACACCTATAAATAAAATAGATGAAGAAGCTACAAGAATTTCATTAGTAATGTATTACAGGGAAAAAATGATTTCTTGTGGTAGTGCTAAAGAAGAACTTAACATTGCTAAAAATAGATCTAGAGGCCAAAAAATTTACTAATGTGTGGAATTATTGGTTACAGCTCGAAAAATCCTACTGAGGAACATTTTAACATTTTACAAAAATTAATTTTACAATCAAAAATAAGAGGTTTACACAGCTTTGGTTTTAGTTATGTAAAAAACGGATTAAAAACTGTAAAAAAAACTGACGTTACTGATATTAAATTACCAATGGTAAATAAATTAATATTTCACAATAGATACTCTACAAGCGGTGATTATAAAATCGAAAAAAACAATCAACCTATTATATCAGAAAATAATACAGTTGTGTTTAATGGGGTTCTTGATATGAGCTCAAAATTAGAAATGGAAAAAAAATACAATGTAAAGATGAACACTGAAAATGACGGCGAATTAATAAGCTTATTATGTGGAATTGATAAAGAAAAAATAAAAGATTTTATTACAACTACCTCCGGGAGCATAGCCGGTATGCAATTAACAGAAGAAAATAAACTGTATTTATTTAGAAATGAAAACCGGCCCGCATGGATTTTAAAACATATAAACGCAATATTTATAGCATCTACAAAAGACATTTTTAAAAGAGTTGATGCAAGCTACAACCCGGAACTTGTTGCACCATACAAAATTTATGAGCTATAATTACATAGATTATCACATAAAATCATCAAAGGCAAAAGACATTGACCCGAGCAACGATTGTTTAAAATATATTTCAGACAGATTTGAGCTCAATATTGAACAAAGATATTGGCTTGCTTTTTTATATGGCACTTGTTATTCAGCTACAACAGTATATTATATGTACAATGAATTTCCAGATTACGAAAACGTCAATGTAAATAGATTAGAAAAATGGTGGAATAAAAACAAGCATAAAACTATATTTCAAACAGATCGATTAAGAATTAAATCATCAAATAAATTTGTAGAAAGTTTTGTGAGTTATAAAAATATGATAGGCGATATGACACAAGCTGATTTTTTTTCGAGTTTAAAACAACCGACATCACAGATGACTTATGATAATTGTTTTACTAAACTAAATGAAATTAAAAATTTCGGACGCTTTACGCTTTTTATATATATAGAAATGATAAATGTTTTGACTAACTACGATTTAAAACCCACTTTTTTGGACCTTAGGCAAGCCGAGAGCTGCCGAAACGGTTTAGTTGAGTATTTAGACAAAAAAGAATTATACACGCATAAAAACGACAGAAAATTGTCTAAAAATCAATTTAATTATTTACAATATGAATTTAGACGATTAATGGAAAAAATTAACGATTATGATATACAACACAAAAATATATGGAATGTTGAAACAACTTTATGCGCTTATAAAAAATATAAATTAGGTAAAAGATACATTGGATATTACATTGAAAGGCAAAAAAAAGAAATAATAAAAATTCAAAATCTAGTAAAAGACGGTGTTGACTGGGACGTCTTGTGGGATTTTAGAGTAGAAAACTATGATAAAAAATGGCTAACAGAATACTAGCGATTGGCGGAAAACCGGCTACAGGTAAAACAACAATAATAAAAGAAATTATAAAAGCTTTTAAACCTTATGTGAAGTTTAAGTTTGGCTTAGTACGGGGAATGTATTTTGATAAACAACAATTATATATTATAGGCATTTATGATAAATCAGTATTTAGCGGCACTGATAAACTTTCAATGGCTGTACAACCTGATTTTATTAGATTTTTAAAAAAAATAGACAATGGTAAAATAATATTTGAAGGTGACAGATTATTTAATCAAAGCTTATTTAATAAAATTAAATGTGATATAATGGTTTTAGAAGTCAATAATGAAACAGAAAAATACAGACATAAAAAAAGAAATGACAATCAATCAGTAAAATTTATAAAATCTAAAGAAACTAAAATTGAAAATATTAAAAAAAATAATATTGTTAAAGTGTATAGAAATGACACTAAAAATGAATATAAAACGATATTAGACAAAATAAAGTATTTTTGTACTAAATAGACAATAATGGACACTAAACTTGCTAAAAAAGCATTTATTGACGCTTATACGAAAACGTTTGGAAACGTTACTATGTCTTGTAACAGGACCGGGATAGCTCGAAGCACATATTATAATTGGATTAATAATGACGACGAATTCAATGAAAAAATAAATAACATTGAACCCAAAGAGTTATTTTTAGATTTCGTCACAAGTAAGCTTGTAGAAAAAATAAATGAAGGTGATAAAGCTTCGATCATATTTGCTCTAAAAACCATTGGAAAAGAAAGAGGTTGGGTTGAAAGACAAGAAATACAACACGAAGCAAATCCACCCGAAAACCTATTAATTGAATGGACGCCAGCAACAGAAAAAGATTAAAAGAATATTGTAATAAACAATTTTATCAGGCAATAGAATCTAAACAAAGATTAAAAATTTTTCAAGGCGGTACTCGGTCCGGGAAAAGTTGGTCATTGATGCAATATTGTTTATATAGAATGTCAGTGGAAAAAGATCCGCTAACTATATCCATTGTAAGAAAAACACTTCCGGCCCTTAAAAGATCTGTATTAAGAGATTTTTTACACATAAGTAAACAATTAGGAATTTATTGGCTAGGTAAACATAACAGATCAGATAACACATTTACATATAACGGGCATACACTGGAAATGTTTAGTGCTGACGATGCTCAAAAAATAAGGGGATCCGCTCGTGATATATTATGGATTAATGAAGGCAATGAGCTTTATTTTGAAGATTATCAACAGTTAGCAATGAGAACTAGGAATGAAATTTTAATTGATTTCAACCCTTCGGACCCAATACATTTTTTATATGATCTATCAGAGCGTGATGATGCTGATTTATTTATTAGCACATATAAGGATAATAAATTTTTACCACAAGAATTAATTGATGAGATTGAAAGAATACGGGACCGGGATCCTGATTATTGGAGGGTTTACGGTGAAGGACAAAGGGCCATATTTAGCAACAGGCAGATATTTACTAATTGGAAATACATACCACATATTGAGTTCCCGGAATTTAATGAAACAGCACTGGGCATAGATTTTGGTTACTCGAATGATCCCGCAGTGGTTTTACAAGTTGGAAAAGTTGGCGATAAATTATATGTACACGAATGGTTATATAAAAAGGGAATGACTAACCGGGATCTAGCGGAGTTTTTAAAAAACAATAAATTAAATGATATTTTAATGTATTGTGATAGCGCTGAACCTAAATCAATAGAAGAATTGAGACAGATGGATTGCTTGGCTAAACCGTCAATCAAAGGTCAGGGATCAATCAATGCCGGTATAAGTTTAGTAAAAGAATTTGAAGTTATTATATCCAATGAGAGTAAAAACATAAAAAAAGAACAATTAACGTATTTTTGGGAAGAAATGAAAGATGGTACAATCATCAATAAACCTATACCAAAAAACGATCATTGTATGGACGCCCTGAGGTATGTTGTTTACAGTAGATATAAAAACAGATATGATTTTTTCGTCATATAAAAAAAGAATTTATTATTTTGTATTTTTACAGAAAATTTATATAAATGGCATCATTTCTTGACCGATTTAAAAATCTATTATCTAAAAACGCACAATCAACAGCAAAAGAATACAATCAAGCTATTTATAATTGGCTTGGTGAAAGCATAGTATGGAACCCGGAAAATGACGAAACTTATGTCAATGAAGGTTACAGAAAAAACGCAACAATATATTCTTTAGTTAATTTAATTACTAAAGCAGCATCAACAATTCCTGTATGTGTATATCAAAAAGTAAACGACAATGAGCTGAAAAGATATAAGGCAATGACAAGCGGTACTGTTGACGGAACTATATTACATAAGGCGAACATGATTAAAAAAAGCGCTTTAGTTGAATTACAAGATACAGAATTACATGAGTTATTAGAGCGACCGAACCCGGCTCAATCATACGCTACATTTATCAGCGAATTAATAGCGTTTGGTAAATTAACAGGGAACAGATATATTTACGGAATTGGGCCCGACACTGGAGACAATACAGGTAAATTTAAAGAGCTATATGTAATGCCTAGTCAAATTATGGAGATCGTAAGTGGCGGAATGTTTGAACCTGTAAAAGAATATAGAATTGAATACAATGGAACTTATAATATGCCGGCTGACAATATATGTCACATAAAAGATTTTAACCCGTATTATGACGGGACCGGATCTCATCTGTATGGTCAATCTCCATTAAGGGCCGGTTTAAGATCCTTAACTACAAATAATGAAGCTGTACAAACAGGTGTAAAATATTTACAGAATCAAACTGCTAGGGGTGTTTTAATGAGTGATGAAGGGGATCTTAACGAAGTTCAAGCACAACAATTAAAAGATAAATTTAGATCAACTTATCAAGGATCTAATAATGCCGGTGATATAGTTATTACACCAAAAAAATTAAGTTGGGTAAATTTTGGATTATCGGCCGGGGACATATCGTTGTTGGAACAATATAACGCTAGTATAAAAGATTTATGTAACATATATTCAGTGCCTTCTCAACTACTTAATAATGATAAAGCAAGCACATATAACAATATGAAAGAAGCAAAAAAAGCTTTATATCAAAATGCTGTTATACCGGAAATGCTTAAAATTAGAGACGAACTCAACAGATGGTTAGCGCCTAAATACGGTGAAAAATATTACATTGATTACGATTTTTCTGTTATACCAGAACTACAAGAAGAAATGGACAAAGTTGTTGATCAAATGACGAAGGCGTGGTGGATTACGCCAAACGAAAAAAGAGCGTCAATGAGTTATGCCGAAGAAGAAAATCAAGCGCTAAATGAATTTTATGTGCCAGCAAATTTAATTCCGATGTCTGGTGAAAATATTGAAATAGAACCTCAACCGGCCGAAGAAGAAAAAAACTATAATTACACATATAAAAGTGTAGTGCCGGGAATGACTGATGTATATACAACACAAGCTGAAGCTGAAGCAAGAGCAAGAGAGCTTGGGGGATCCGGTTCACATATACACGATTTCGACGGTGAAGATGTTTATATGCCTTTTAATACACATGAAGAATATCAAGAAGCAATTAAAGGTTACGGAAATGAGGAAAAAAAAAGCGAGGGTTACACTGATTATCCTCAATCAGCTACTAACAACGCAAAAAGAATGATAGCTTGGAAGGAAAAATATGGTGACGAAGTTAAAGGAGGCACTGAGATCGGTTGGCGCAGAGCTTCACAATTAGCGTCAAGATCTAATATTTCAAGAGACGTTGTATCAAGAATGGCACAATTTAATCGTCATAGATCTAATTCAACTATTGATCCAAAATTTAAAGATACACCTTGGAAAGACAGAGGATATGTGGCTTGGAATTTATGGGGTGGAACGAGCGGTGTTGATTGGGCAATTAGAAAAATGAAACAAATAGACAAAGAATAATGCCTAAAAATGATAAATACAATAAAGCTTATCAAAAAAAATTAAAGGCAGCAGAAAACAAGATACTGCCCAAAATTAAATCATTCTACAATACAGAATATAAAAAAGGAGTTGATAAATTTATTGAAACGAATCAAACTGATTATCAAAGTTTATTTCAATATAATTATATTAAGCAATTTTATGTAGAAATGTATAAAAGTATTGGAATGGATATGGCCATCTGGTATGGTAAAAACTATCAAAAATATTTAAAAAAACAAGATCCGATTAGCGATAATATACAGATGTGGACAGCCATATTTATTGATTACGCTAACAGAGTAGCAGCAACAAACGTTTCTTTAGTCAGTGGAACCGCACAAAAAACATTAATAAAAATAACACAGCGTATTTTAAGAGATCCCGAGCTTTCAATGTTAGGCGCTCAAGAAAAGGCAAGAATATTAATGAATCAATTTAATAAATATAGTTCGTGGCAAGCTTTAAGATTAGTGAGGACCGAAAGCAACAGAATAGCAAATTACGCTACACAACAAACCGCATTAAGCATATTTGGTAAAGATAATCTACAAAAAACTTGGTTACATAGTTTTGGGCCCAATGAAAGATCTTGGCATGTAGCTCTTGATGGCGTTACAATACCGTATGAACAAAAATTTATGGTGGGCACTGAATTAATGGAACGGCCCGGGGAAGGATCCGCCGAAAACATTATAAATTGTAGATGTACAATAAATTATGAGCCGTTAGAAATACCCGGATTTCCATTGTAAATTAAATTTATTATTTTTGTAAAAAATATATATATGGATTTTCTATACAAAGCGTCACCGCTAGGTGAATTAACAGATTACGATGAAAAAAATTCTATTGTAAAAGGTTACGGATCATATTTCAATAATCAAGACAGTGACGGCGATATAATAAGAAGGGGCGCATACAGAAAGACGATTGAGGAAAATGGCTACAGAGTTAAATATTTGAAATATGA
>Ga0206677_10000555_pt1 | contig 35513 bp, 15 predicted proteins | sample M130m12015metaG_FD_155475 | JGI IMG/M metagenome (GOLD analysis project Ga0206677, IMG submission 155475) | Ammonia-oxidizing marine archaeal communities from Monterey Bay, California, United States - M1 30m 12015 | ecosystem: Environmental > Aquatic > Marine > Intertidal zone | place: USA...
CGAAATCAACAATTTGAGAAAGAATATTATTAACTTCACTTTCAATACTCGGTATTGTTTTGGAAATAAGTTCATATGAAATACCATCACGCTTAACTGCATCAAGATATAATTCGTATCCTCGTTTCTTTCTTTCGTATCCCTTTGCTTCTTCGATGGATGCCAAAATGTCTTCGTGTTCTTTTTCAACAATTTTAACTTCACCAAATAAGGTTTGAAGCTTCTCAGTTTCTGTATCTGCAATAGAGTTTATATTGATTAACTCGTTCTGAATCTTATCTACATCCAATTGTAGTTTTTTATTAAACTCTATAATGTCCTTGCATTCGTAATATGATTCTATATTTTTATCGTTAATAACAATATCTTTTTCCAACGATTCTATCATACTAGATAATGCAAGAACCTTGGAATCTGCTTCGTTTATTTCATAGGTAAGATGAGTTGTCGTTGATTTTAACGCACCGAGTTTTTCATAATTAGATTCAACATCTTTACATTCATCTAGTATTTTTAATAATTCATTTTTTTGTGTTACAAGATCATCAGCAGCTGCTTTATCTTTGTCAAGTTCTTCTTTTGTTTGTGAAGCACTTTCTATTAGATTTTTTGAATTGTTTACGCAAAACTTACATTTAGGATCATATTCGTGACTATCATAATGCTTTAGTTTATCTAACTTGGCATTTACAGATGTACGAAGAACTGCTAAGTCTTTTTCAACCAAAGTTATTTCTTCACGTATTTTTAAAACCTCAACATACTTTTCCTCTGTACCATCCAATGCAGATAACTCTGTTGATTTAGTTTTTTTGTTCGTTACTAATTGTTTTTTTCTATCAGATTCATCGTTTCTGTTTTCTTTAGCAACTTCCAGTCGTTCTTGTAAATTCTTTTTATTAAATTCAAGTTTATCTATATCCACAGATGATTCGTCGAAAGAACAATTCTTGAATTGAGAATTTTTATCTGATAATTGTTTATTGAAACGTTTCTGTTCAAGTAGTGCCACATTAGTTTTACTATCCTGTTCGGTGTATCTAGTATTAACATCATCAAGTTTTTCTTGAGTATCAGATAATATTTCATCAAAATCCTCACGATTAAATCGTTTCAACAAAGCATTAATTTCCTTGATGTCTTCGGATGCAGTTGAATGTAGTTGATCAAATGTATCAATACCCATGAACTGAGCAAGCAGATCTTTTCTTTCACTTTGACTTTTGTCTATAAAAATTGCATTGTTATTTTGCAAACTAAGTGCAGTTAAAACAAAGTCATCATACGAACCAACATGATCACGAATAGCTGCATTTGTTCCCGCACGTTGTTCTCCATTTAAAGATAGTTGCTGACCGTCTTCGTCCAACTTCCAGAAATCAACAACAACGGTAACATCTCCATTTTTTTTAGTAGTTGCAGTTCTATCTATGTAATAGTTTACTCCTGATATTTCAAAATTTAATTTACAATAAAAAGAATCTGTTTGTGTGTTTAGTACATGAGCAGCCTTGAATGCACGATCACATTTGTCAAACAGACAAAAACTCAATGCACTCATTACACTGCTTTTTCCACTTGCGTTGGATGCAAATAACCCCATAACACTTTTCATGTTAGAAAAATCAATTACATTTCCGTCTCCGTAACTAAACATATTACCAAATTCAAACTTTTTTGGTTTCCAAATACAATTCCTTAAAACTTCTTTTACTATAAGTTTATCGTTTATCTCTTTATTAATATCAAGAGCAGTTTGTACTTGATCATCATCCACTACAAAGTTTCTTCTCAAATAATCTTCGATTAAATTATTCTGTACTTGAATTAAAGAAATATCACCAAAATCAAATTTATTATCACGATCAAACTTTTTTGCTTCAGATATAGCATCACATCTTGTTACATTTAAATCGGTTATATTGGTTTGTTTTCTAATGTCTGCTATTATTTCTTTTGTTTCGGTTGCAGTTGTGTTGTATACCTTTACACGAAGTCTAGCTTTTTTAGGAAGTTTACTTAAATCACTTACACACTTTCCGTCACGAACTTCTATTGTATAATACCCATAGTCGTTTTGGACTTCGTGGTGGGTATGTGTTCTATTTGGAATATCCCACATAACATAACCATGACCAAATGGTTTTTCACCATGATTTTGCTGAATCATACTTCCCGAATAAACCACGACAGGTTTATTTGCGTTGTGTCGTTTTACTTTTATATACTCTTCTTTATCTTCCATATGATATAATCTTCAAAATTTCGTTTCCAACTTCTTGATCAGTTAAGTCAGGATCAAGGTGTACATGACCTCCAGATGGAAAATACTTACGAGGTCCCAGGAATGGTTCTATATAAGTTTTATTTTTATCTACCTTAGTACCATTGGGTCCATATACACCATGAATGTAATCAGTTGTTATTATTGTACGTGTTCCGATTGCAGAACTTAAATTGGTAAGACATCCTTCTGGACCAATTACATAATCAGAATTTTTAATTAAACTTGCAGTAAAACTAAATTTACTTGCTGAGTTTATACTTGGAAACTTTTTAGAATCTTTAGACTCAATCCCTATCGCAAATAGCATAATTTGTTCATTACCTTTGAGTGATTCAATTATTGAATGAGCATTTCGTGTAATTGGTCTATCAGTTGAATTGTTTAATGAGAAACTTTTTCTATCCCAGTCCATTACATAACAAACTTTTATTATATCAGAATTCCAATACTCAATTTCAACAAGTTCTTTCATACTACACTCGATTGAATAATCACTTACAGGATTTGTAAAAATCTCAAAGGTATCGTTGAAATTTTTAATATTGCACATTCGTTGGTATTGAGAAACCACAGATGTAGAAAGATTTAATTCATGACTACTTTTATTTATGTCAAAAATATCAGTATAACCACTACCCGAATCTTTATAGTAAACTTTGTCAATGTATGGGTTGTTATTCAAAAGCTCAAGTGGTTGTAAATAATTTACATTAAACTCAAGTTGACATGATGTTTCCCACGGAAATTCTTCTTTTATTTTTTTAGCAACACTACTTGCAAATAAAATATCACCGATATCCAAATCAATGCAATTTATTAAAATCTTAGTCATTACACACATCCCACCCATCTAATTTATATGAATCTAATTTACTTTCTGGTATAAATCTATGTTCGGTTTTGTACTCTTGTAGAACTTGATATTTGTGAATATCACCGAGCATGACAATATCATATCCATCAAATTGTGGAAGTGTTAAATCTCCTCCAACTACAATATAACCAATATCTGTTGTACTTCTTCGTATTGCTCCGTGATAAACTGCAATCTTTGTGTTAATTGATGGATCATCAATTTCATTACCATGTATGTATTCAGTTGGTTCTTCAAATATACCAAATACACTTATCGCAACATCACCGATTTTATATATACCGGTATCTTTTAAATAATATAAATTATCATCATCCATCATACTCATGATCGGAGATAAAACATCAAGACGGTCTGGGTTGTTTAGATTGCAATCGTGATTACCTGCAATTACAACGGTTGGATGTAACTGAGAGCATTTACGAAGAAATGATGAAATTTGCTGAATGAGTTCCGGTGACATTTCTGTTTTGGCATGAGCAATATCTCCTCCAATAAAGATAATAGCATTATCAAGATTGTCTTTTTTAACTTGTTCGTAAAAATTATCAAAAACAGCTGAATACTCTGTGTGTCTTTTTACATTGCGTATATGAATATCAGCTAGATGATATACCTTTTCTATATTCTTTAAATTAGTTTTTAATTCGTGCATAACTTTTGCTTCATCAATTCACTAAAATCAAGAAGATTGGTTTCTCTGATTCTATGAATAATTTTGTTAAATCCCAAATCAGCCGCGTCTTCATTTCCCATTCTGACCAATTTTACTTTTATATTATCGTTCATTAAAGTTTCTGATATGTATAATGCATTTTTATATGCATCATTGTCTAATACAATACTAACTTCTTTTACACCATGTTCTACTAAACGCATTTTAAGTTTGCTTGGAATGTTTTTTCCGAGCAAAGCAATTGCATTCCTGCGGATGGCCATAGCATCAAATACACCTTCACACAAAATAAGTGGTTCGGAAAAATCAATTTGATTTTCAAATACCACTACATCTTTACTAACTGGTGGATTCTTATACTTCAAATACGCAGTTCCTGTGAAATCTCTTGCAAGAAAGTAATTTAATTTGTTGTCTGCATCAAACGATGGAACAATAATACGGCCGGCGTAATCTCCTTTGTCGCAGTATCCTATATCGTATCTTTCAATATCATACGATTTAATTCCACGATTTTTTAAATACTTCATTGCTTTAGAATAAGAAAAATCAGTATGTGTTTCGGTCAATCTTTTAAATTCATAAGGCAACGATACAAATTGTTCTTCAGTATCTGCAAGTTTGGTGTTTTTTGGAAGTTTAACAATCTTGGATAACTCTGCAAAATAGTTGCTTGGAACCTGCATTCTTTTGAATAATGAAAAGATGCTACGACCTTTGGCATTTGTATCAATCCAACTTTGCCACCTCTGCGTTGTAAGATTAACTGCCAACTTTGGTTTACGGTGATGAGAAAACGGACACACGAACATTGCTTCGTCTTTAGAAACGATTTTACCTTCACCTAACACCTTCTGCAACAAGGCATATAACTTTTGCTCGGAAATCCCCATCAATTGTCAATAGTATACCAATGATATAGCGATGCTACCGTTGCGTCCAACATATCGTAGTTTCTTTTATCATAATTTTTTCTACTATTATAGACAATAAATTCATTTAAATCAATCTTTTTCTCAAGTTGTTCACGTACAAAAGTTTTACTATCAACTCCTTGTTCACGACTTTTTCCGAATACAACCTTACGAAGAGAAGATACATTTACGTGTTCTACATCCAATTCATACAATGCTTCTATAACATAACTTATTACTGCATTGCACTTTGCTAACTTAACAATAGTTTGCTGACTCGTTCTTCCACCACCAAAACCACTTAGTGTATCTTCTACTATAATTACAGATGGTTCTATTTCTAGTTTATCTAGTATTTGTGCTACACTATGTGCCTTTTGCTTGATACTTGATTCTTTACGAATATCTATATACCCAGCATGGGTTACTTTATTCTTAGAAGAAGATACGCAGTAACCTACTACAGTTGAACTGACATCCAATCCCAAACAATAGGATTTATTTTGCATAACTTATATGTTATGCGTATTGTGCTAAAAAAGCAAGATTAAATATTAGAGTTTGCTTTGACCTCCGTCTCCACCACTTCTAGCATTATCTTTACCACCCGCAGTACGACCACGTGAACTTTTACTTCTACCACCAAGACCAGTCATGGTTTGACCGTATTTTGCTGGTTTATCAAGACCTTGTGTATACCAACTTGCCATTGCCAAAGATTTAACTCCGGCCGCATTTGCTCCGTAGTCGTGGTCAGTCATTGGTACACGATAAGTTGTAAAACCTTTAATTTCAACCGATCCCTTTTGTTTTGGTGCTTGTTTACCACGACCTTCCCCACCTGCTACATTTTCAGAACCAGTTGCTGATTGTCCTTGTGATCCCCCACGTGCTTGTACATTGCCACGACCAAATCCGAAGAAACTTTGACCACCTTCAGTTCTGTTCATGCCTTTACCAATTTGATCATTCAAACCAGGTGACTTTGCTCCAGCAGGAATATTACCACCACCCATTGCGGTATAAATACTCCCTTTTGCGTTTGCGTATAAATCTTCAAGACCTTTACCATGATCAATAGACCAACGTCCACTTGAATTGTTAAGTGTTTTTGATCTTGCATCTGCTGTTTTTGCATCTAAACTCATTTTATTTTTCTCCGATTAATAGGTTATTACTCATAAATATCAAGCCATCTTGCTTAATTATCAAATTTTATTAAAAAGTTTATAGGATAGTTCGGAAGTATTTTCACAGGCTTGCCTAATTTTGCAACCATAGCAAGTTCTAAACCACTATATAATCCAATTGTGGTTGTGTATGGAGCAAGGTAACTACCAGTAGAATCGTTTTTATCATTTTCGGAAAAGTCTTGAAAATCTTTTAATATTTCTTTTCCTAAGTTCTTACCTGTCTTTTCATCTAAAAACTTTACTATACTACTTGAATCTGTTCTAGTTGAATCGTTATATTTACTTACCAAATCACGTGTTAAGTATGAACCCCGTCTCCCTATGAAATATCTCAATAATAAGTTAGCATCAACTTCATCAGTTTTTCCGTCTCCGTTGATATCAAACTCTCCGTTTTCATATTTTTCTTTTAAATTTGATAATATTTTGTCATGTACTGGACGATTTTCAATTACACTGGAACTAAAAAATAAATCCATCAACAAAGCATCTTCTGATTCTGTCATCAATATATCTTGCTTTGGCCACTTATTTTTATCCGACAACTTAATTGATGTTTCACTTTCTATTATCTCATCATCAGTTATTTCTATGTCACCCACTTCACCCATTATGTATTTAAATATGTAGGCCGCATCAATAATATCAAATTTTCCATCTTGATTTATATCATATGCAATGACTCCGGTTGCAACAGATGTGGGGTTTGTGCTGAAATTAAATTCATGTGGTTCAACCTTACACAATATTTCGTTTTCATATAATGTATGCATAGATTTGAACTCTAACTCAAATCCAGATATACCACTGTTGTTTAGTACATTTGAGAAATACCCACTTCTATCCGTAAGTGCTATAATTCCATTCTTATAGAATATATTTCCTATATAATGACGTTTATTATCTCGTATAGCAGAGTGATCATATGCAATAATAGAACCCACGACCTTTTTACTAAGTTGACTTATATCAGATGGGTGTATCATATCATACTCTACGAAAAGTTTCTCAGATTCTGCAAACGATACCATTGATCTTCCACCGAATGTAGTAATTTCATCAATATTAAAATTACCAAGGACAGGAGACCCAACCGAAATGAAATTCTTACTTAAACTCACGGAATGACCATATTGCTTTTTACATGAATAAGATGTCTTGTTGGTTTTCATTCTCTTTAACTTATTACACTTATTGTTAGTGCTGTCTATTGAGTAATAATATACATACCCGTTAATTGCAGACTTTACTGAGTTATACACAAAAACCAATGTACTATCCAGTTTGGTGTCGGGAAGTAAATTAATATTAAAGTGTATATGATTTCCTACTATCTTTGTTTCATCTCGGTATATACCCCAAGTTAATGATGAATTTTGACCTGTTGTATCGTTGTTTGAATATACATTAATAACTTCACCGTCAAGAGTTCCAATGCCTGATTTGAAATTCATTGGAATTTCTTCTTCGGATGATTCACTCGACAACGCAAAATTGATATTTATGTTTTTATTTATATCCTTGAAAACATCACTCAACAAATACCCACTATCCACATGAGGTTTCCATTTTTGTCTGTAACTAACAAGTTCTTCTTCAGATAGGTTAAAACTTTCTTCATCGGAACACAGATCCTCAAATGTAAGTAACGGGTTATATTTTCTTTGATTTATAAAATCTAAAGCAATTTTACTTAACACCCGAAGATTATATAACGATAATTTATCATGATATCTTGGTCTAATTTCTCTCAGTAAATCACCAAGAAGGTGTTCATATCCAAGTTTAACTGACCATGATTTTAATATTTCATAATCTTTTAATTTATAGATATCTAAAGTTTTAACCAATAAATCAAAATTTAAAGAAATGGGGTTAACTGAATCCATTTCGTATATAAAAGGTAATATCCCTAGATTACTGGTAGACTCTTTCCACCTATTCAGTATGCCTATGTCTATTCGTTTTCTTGAATTTGAACTATACAAATAAAACAATTCTTCGGTGAGTTCCTCTGTTAATTCAAGTTTAGTAATTGACTCAAGTTCTCTAATTAAATCCACATACCTAATTTGTATACTAGGAATTCTAGTTTGTGTTCGTGCTTTCCATTTAGTTATCGTATCATGGTCACTTATATTATACAAAGCAAGTGCACTTGTCAGCATCTCTTCGGTTAGCAAATTAAACTCACTTATTAAATTAATTCGTTCAAATATTTCAAGAGCAGAACTCCAACTACACGGTATTTCATATTCAACTGATATATTAGGTTTATCTGTAAGAACCCAGCAACTCCTTAACTTATCAAAAAATACCGACCAGTTATGTTTATTCATATAAACACGATTCGTTGAATTTAAATCTATATCGCATCCAGACACAACATTAATTGGAGATTTTACCAATCTATATACTCCATTTAAAGTCTCGGTTAATTCACCACCAGCACCAGAAATTCTTAAAGTTTCATACCCCGTATCAATAAAGTTTGCTTTTAATGTTGCTTCACTAAGTAATAATTTATTTATATTTAAGTCATCTATTTTTACTTTTATTATCGCATCTCCCACATCACTATTTAAATCAATTTCGTAATCAGTTATCAGTGCTTCATTTGTATTATATGTTTCGTCTGAATATTTCGTTGCTCCGAATTCTAAGTCTTCAATATCGAGTTTTTTAATTCCACTGCTTTCGTTTATGTTAATATTTGTCATTTCTGTTGAATGACTTCCAACTAAAAAGTTACTCCCAAGTACAGATATATCACTTCCGAATTTTGAACTAAATTCATTTTCAAAGTTTTCTTCACCATAAATTTTTTCAATGAAGTCTAAAGTTTGTTCGTTTACCCTAAATACAAATGCACTACCGGCCGTATATGATGTCATGTAATCTGTGTGGTACTTTCTGTCTACTGGGTTCCCAATAACCAAAAAATTATCTGATGCATCCATTCCCTTCCCAAATTTAGATTTTATATCCGTTGAATAGGTATATGATTTTTTAACTAAGTTTGCACGAGACTCTAAGTCATAAATAATTGGATTATTATACATCTCTATTTTCGATTCTTCACCAATTGGTTGATCAGACGAATCTAATAATAATATATACAACTTATGCAATCCAGATGTAAGTTGATTTTTATCTATTCTAACTTTACAATTTTCAAGTTCAGGAGAGTGGATTATCAAAGGTTTATTTAAATTTGGAGAAATGTTCTCATTCAACTCTGTGAGTGTGTAGTGTGTACCTTCTAATGTACCGTCAAATAGAAATTCATAGAAAATCTCACGATTATCATTCTCGTTAAGAACCAATCTAACGATCTCTCCGTTCAATGTACTATTTGATTTCACTTCTGCCAGAAGTCTGTTTTTATCATAACCATCATCGGTGTTGTGATCCATATATATACTCATATAACACCCACCCTCATCCGATGATTTTTTTGAGATAGTTGGATAATAAAAACTCACACCTTCTCTGAAGTTTCTCCACTCAAGTGAAATCTCATCTTCCAAACCACTGTGTTGTGTGTACGATTCACCAAACTCAGTCATGCTATAAAATGTGATCTGATTAGACGAGTGTAGTATATCATCCGTAAGTTGAATATCAATCGTGTCTCTGTGACCATAATTGACAGGTAGTTTTCCAAAGGATTTTATTTTTTTAATTTCTGTATTCGTGTTACTCGAAATTGCACTAACACTTTGAGGATCAACTTGTTTTACTAATTCACTTTTAAGTTTTTCGACATAAAATCTATTATTTTTATCAGATTTATTTTTTTGAAGGAGTGTGGTTGATTCTACTCTTTTTAGTAAACCTTGATCCATGAGTTCACCAAGTGTATAATGTGTTCCGTTTAATGATCCGTTGTAGATAAACTCGTAATAAAACTCATCGTCAGTTTCGGACCCATAATTAAATGTCAATCTAACCGTATGCTCATTTAACGAATCTTCTGCTCCTATTTCTGCTAGGGTTTTTATCGGGTCATAGTTACCGTTTTTATCTTTGGCACCGTTTGCGTATATGGTCATGAAACTGGGTTCTGATCCGGAATTTATACTTGGGTAGGAAAACGATACGTTTTCTCTGAAATTTTTCCAACTAATTGAAATTTCATCAATATGTGGATTGTGTTTATACGAACTTTGATTCTTATTTTTTGTGAAAAACTTTGCACCAGCAGAGTTTAATAAATAGTCATCGAATTTTATCTCTGATAAAGAAACTGATGTTCCTTGGTTTGATGGTAGCATACACTCAAACTCAACTGATTCTCGTAATTCGTTGATTGTATAGTGAGTACCATCTAGTGAACCACTATATACAAAGTCATAGTAATATTCTTCACCATCCACGAAACCTGAATTAAATGTTAGTCTAACCAACTCTCCGTTTAAAGTTTCTTGAGCTCCGATTTCTGCAAGTATATATAATGGGTCATATGTTCCATCTGATTGAACCGCACCATTTCCATATATTGTCATAGCATATGGTGTATTTCCTTTTTTCACATTTGGATACGAAAATGATACATTTTCTCTGAAGTTTTTCCATGAAATATCAATTACATCTTCACCAATCCAAGGTTCGGTATATGAAACTCCATCTTCGTTCTTTGAGAAAAACTTTGCTCTGGATTTGTTATCAAGTGGATCAATGAATTCACGATCTGATATAGAGGTGTATCCACCCAAGTTCGCAGGAAGTGTGCAATCAAAGTCTAATGATTGTTTAAGTTCATTTAGTGTAAAATGTGTTCCTTCAATTGACCCACGATATATAAATTCATAATAATATTCATCCCCACCAACAAATCCGGTATTAAATGTAAGTCGTACCGTTTCTTCGTTTAATGTTTCTTGTGCTCCTATTTCTGCTAAGATGTATCTTGGATCATATGTTCCATCCTCTTGTTTTGCTTCATTTGCATAAATTGCCATAAAAGAGGGGTAGTCACCTCTGGATACATCAGGATAAGAAAAAGATACATTTTCTCTGAAGTTTTTCCATGACAACCCCATTGAGTTATCAGATGAGTAGGGTTCTGTATATGACAACCCTCCTTTAGATTTACTAAAAAGCAGCGAGTTTTCATTTGCCGTCTTGTCTATTGTTGTTAGCAAAACAGGAATTCCCATGTTGGGAGGTAAGGTACAATCGTAGTCGATTTTATTTTTTAATTCACCGAGGGTATAGTGAGAACCCCCAACTGATCCTTTATATATAAACTCAAAAACTTTAGTTTTATCATTTTTACAATTATCAGCATATATAAGGAGTTTTACAACTTGACCATTCATTGCATCCGAAGCACCGATTTCTGCCAATGTATAAACAGGATCATACGATCCATCTGATCGTTTTGCTCCATCTGAATATATTGTCATAAAACTTGGCTCAGTTCCTGAGTCTATGTTTGGATATGAAAATGAAACATTTTCTCTGAAGTTCTTCCATGATATTGCTTGAGTTTCGTCAGATGAATATGGTTCAACATATGAAAGTTGGTTTTCTGATTTTGAATAAAATTTTGGAAGTCGGCATTTTTTAAATATATTCAAATTTTCATAATCATTGATATACCGGATTGTTCCTGAGTTTATGTTTGTCTCAGCATACGTGGTATCGTGTACTTCTTTAAGTTCAGTTAGTGTAAAATGTGTTCCTTCAATTGACCCACGATATATAAATTCATAATAATATTCATCCCCACCAACAAATCCGGTATTAAATGTAAGTCGTACCGTTTCTCCGTTTAATGTTTCTTGTGCTCCTATTTCTGCTAAGATGTATCTTGGGTCATATGATCCATCATCTTGTTTTGCTTCATTTGCATAAATTGCCATAAACGAAGGAAGGTTACCCCGAGTAACATTGGGATATGAAAAAGATACATTTTCTCTGAAGTTTTTCCAAGATAACCCAATCGTGTCATCACCACACCAAGGTTGTATGTAAGACGGTGTAGTCTCTCCTTTATAAAACAACCGTGCAGGTACTTTTCCACCGAGTGGGTCTGTAAATTTGTCTTCTGGAATTTGAATATATTCACCAAGGTTTGGTGGTAATGTACAACTATAATCTAATGATGTTTTAAGTTCATTTAATGTATACTGAGTACCAGTTGGTGATCCATTGTATATAAAGTCATAATAATACTCTGACTCATGGGTGGATCCTGCGTTGAATGTGAGTCTTACTTTTTCACCTTCGAGTGTCTCTTGTGCATGAATTTCTGCTAATATATTCAAAGGATTATACGAACCGTCTGAGTTTTTAGCATTGTTTGAATACACTTTCATTATAGATGTATGTTTTCCTTTGATAACCAATGGATATGAAAACGATACATTTTCTCTGAGGTTTTTCCACCCTATACTTAATGTATCATCGGGAGTCCACGGCTCTGAGTACACGGTATCACTTTCTTTATTATAGAATAACTTTGCGTTTGATTTATTACCGAGTGAATCTACGAAATTTTCATTAGAAATTATTTCATAATGTCCTCTGTTTGGTGGGAGAGTGCATTCAAAATCTAATGACTGCTTGAGTTCATTTATTGTGTAATGAGTACCCTCTATTGACCCACGATATAAAAACTCATAAAAGTGTTCTGTTTCACCCATACCACTATTTATTATTAATCTGACAAGTTTATTATTCAGAGTTTCTTGTGCACCGATTTCTATCAGTGTGTGAAGTGGATCATATGTCCCATCATCTTGTTTCGCATCATTTGAATATATCGTCATGAAATTTGGAAAAGTTCCAGATTCAACATTTGTATATGCAAACGAAACGTTCTCTCTTGCGTTTTTCCAAGATACTCCGGTCGAGTTTTCGGATGGATGATAAAACGAATCTGCTAACTCGGATTTACTAAAAAACTTTGCAGATGTGTCTAACATCGGTAGATTTACAGAGGTCCCGTAATTAGCAGGTATGTGTGCAGACTGATTTGTGCTTATCTTTCCAAATCGTGAGTAGTATTTAAATGTGTTAAAGTCTTTACATATAGAGTCGCATTTATTAACCCTCACCCCACCTTGTATTTTATACTCCGAATTCAAAATAGGTTGGTCAAAGCTGTATATCCAATTATCATACACATCTGTTCCGTTTGATCCTGAACTGGGTTGTATATTTGGACAAACCTTGATATCAAAATATGTATCATAGTGGTTTATTTCCACCGACTTGAATGCCGTTTCATCTACATATGACTCAGATGTATGTCCCATCAACTCTGTTTCAGATATTGTATTTTTTAAATCCCATACCTCACATCCATGTTTATTTGTAGTTTTTGTGAACATATAACACCGAGGTAGATCAGTTGAGTATGTTGACGCATATATCTTGTTTCCCTTAATAACTACCTTCTCACCGAATCGTTTACTGCTCAGATCAGGTGATTTTATAGTTCCCACTAAATCAAATGTGGTATCACCAATTGACTCTTTTGGTGTTTCTGAATATTCTGTCAATGGAAACCCACTATCGTCACCGAATGAATTCAAGGTCGTATCTGAAAACATGGATAATTCTTCTGAATCACATTCGTCTTCGTCTCCGAATAGATGAATAAACTCAGCACCCCCTTCAATATTTTGAAGTTTCCACCGATATGCCCATTTGTTATCTTTGTTTTGCTCGTGGTGTGGGTTCGGTAGATATAGGTCTGTTTTTTCATCTGTCATATACCCAGGCCAAGTAGATTTCTTGTAGTGCTTTTCAGTTTCAGAAAATTGGCAACGGGTTGCTGGATGCGTATGTTTGCTCCATATTTTTTGGTTATACCAATTTGCAGATTCACTATTACAATCTCTATTATTGTCTGTATATAGATAATTATATGGAAATACCTCACTATAATCTTCTTTTGTTGGAATGTTTTGAATATATTCTACATCTGATATAGTTCCCGTGTCTCTTAATTTTTTAAGTTCTTTGATTGTTTTTGAAATCCTCCGTGAAATGATTCTATCACGTTCTTTAAGATACTTAGAATATTTCTCTGTATTTTGTGTGGGAATTCCTTCGTATTTAGATAGTACAGAATCCCACTTATATGAGTCGTACACAGACGATGTCTTGATCCACGGGTGTTCTTTTGTTCTTTTTGTTTTTTTGAATAAATAAACACATCCAGTCCCGTTGTCAAAATTAGGTGATCCAATTGCTATAAAATCTTTATCAATTGAAATAGACTCCCCAAACTCAGAGTCAGGTGTTCCTTCAAATACATTTATAATTCCCCAATTTTCTTTTCCACCTTTGTTTTTTTCATAAATAAAAACATGACCAGTTGGCTGATCACCATTTCTTCCGTTTATATGTGACACAGGAGACCCAATTGCACATATCGTTTCGTTAATTGAAACAGATTTTCCAAAATTATCATTTACCAGAAAATCTTCGGTTGATATAATATCATCTAACTCCGTTATTATAAACTGACAATTATCATTTCTGTTTTCTTGTGCAATTCCGTTTTGTGTAAATGGACAATAAAAGTTTTTTACTAATTCATGTTGATTGGAGGTTGGGTTGAATTTATGTAAAGATGCACGACCAGATTGATTTTCAGAAGGAGATGATGGTAATATAGGAGCTCCCGTGAGGAGAAAGTCTCCATGTGAGTCGATTGTAAACCCATACGACAAATCGGTGTAATCAATATTTATCTTATCATCCGTAGATGTTGTCTCGGATATTGAACTAAAGAATGAATTCAAGTTTAGTTCAGATATACTATTAAAAGTATCTGACCCCACAACTAAGTTGGTATTTCCGTCATCAATAATTTCTATTGATTCGTATTCAGAACTGTGATCTAATATTTTTAATGTACCTGGTTTTATTTTCTCACCAAATACTCCAGTTGGAATCTCAAGAACGGTAACTTCATCTTTCAACACCCTACGTTCACTTCGTTTATCTGCATCAAGTGTGTTTGAATTAAAGTTTTGTGGTGAATAGATTCCAGTTTCACTTCCAAAAATGTTCATTGGGTTTTTGTAGTGCTGATCATTTTCTTTATCTCCAACTGTTCCATAATCATTATAGAACAGATGCTTTACACTATTATATACAACCCGTTGATATGATCCATCATAATTCAAAAGTTCTTTTTTTGAATTAAAGTGCTTACTGTCTTTTGAGAAAAAAGTACCGGTTACTTTTTTACCAACCCTCATATTCAACTTAAACTCGGAGTTATTCTGCTCTGTTGATAATTTATTTGTTGCAGATGAAAATAGTGGGACACCGTCACCTTGCTCTAGAACTATATTACTACCAGAATCAAGTGTACTATAATTCCACTTTTTATTAGTATTAAATCGTGTGACCGACTTATTTGATAGTTTTAATACTTTTATCACAATATATAAATATATTTGTATTAAAATATTTACAAGTATTCTTTAGAAGTCTAGTTTTACTTTTATCAATGTTTCTGTATCAAAACTTTTTAAAATCGGAACACTGCACTTTGCAACTGCAACCAACTCATTGTTTTCGTTATACAAACCAACAGTAGTAATGTAAGACTTTGGGTCATCAATAAAATCTTCATGACGCAACCTTCCGATCCAATAGTCACGATTAGGACCAGAACCCTCTTCATGTAGTTGAGTTGCCTCTTTACCACCGTACACAAATGAAGGATTATTACTGTAGTTAAAGTCTGTATTTTTTACTCTTATAAAATAATGCTTGGATGGCACAAATTCGGTGCTCCTTGCTTTGAACGACCCACCCAATTTAATAGCATTGAATAATTTCATAAAATTTTGATGATTGCGCTCTGTTCCATATTGTAAATCAGATGAACCAAGTTCTTCACTTGTGTTAATTACGGTTGGATCACTTTTTCCATACCAACTGAGTTGCCTACCTTTGTTATTTTTTTCAGAAGCTTGCTCTGAGTCACCTCTACTAATTAACTCTTCTTCTATTTTACTTCCAAAGTGACAGGACAATGCAAACGGGTTTAAAACAAGAATACCCAAATCCGGATACGCAAACCCAAATCCTTCTCCCGATCCGTCTCCTGATCCGGATGCGTATCGTTTGTCATTCGTCATCTCATCAACAATAGAACCAGTAACTATCTGATATACTTTTCCTGTTGACGGGTTTCTAACCGAATTCGTTGTGAATCTACTATCATCTCTAAATGTCTCGGTTACGGTAATATCTCCATGTGTTATGGTTAGTCTAAATTCAAGATTACCCGGATCAAACTTTTCTTTTAACTGTGATGATGAGAAGTTTATTACGTATATTGAATCTCTGTCTTTAAATGAATTGGTATTTGAATCTAGTGCAAATGTCCAACTAGAGTCACCTGGTCCCAGTAGTATATTTTTGTATTGATTATAAACTGCCTTTGTGACAGATGTAGATAAATCAGAGTTTAGTGAACCGTATCCATGCTTGTTTCCGTATGATATAGAAAATTGTGAAGTTGAGTTGTCATTTGGAACTCCATCAACATATGTTGGTTCATTATATACATTTACATAATAATCTCCAAATGAGACATCGTTCCATTTTTTTTTATTCGCACCGAGTGTTCCCGTCGACTCCCCTTCAAATATTATAGTGTCTTCATTATAGTTCGTAACATTTCCGAAGTCATCAAATTCTGGAATTACATACGAATTTTCTGTGGATTCATCGGGTGTTGACTCAACCCACCCACTTATGTTACTGGAAACTTCAGAATTATCTATATAAAAATCTATGCACTCAAATCCTGTTGAAAATAACCCTGAAGATACTTTTCTTACACGACCAAAAACTTTATCAGTTTGTTCTATTTCTCTGTATATGCTCATAGGAATGTATTAAGTGTGTCTTGTTCTGAATTTTCACTTGCCGAAACGACTGTTACGATAACAGGAATTGAAGTTGACCCACCACTTTCGTTTCCAATTATAGTCAATGTTGCTCGTTGGTCAGTTGTTATGCTTTTATTTGGTTTAAATGTAAAAGAAAACCCAACTTCAGTAGTTGCCATTTCACTTGAAGTATCTCCTAAAAATATAGAAGCAGTTTGTGAAGCATCCACATCAAGTCCCGTACCTGTTAGTGTTCCTACATTTCTGTTTGATAAAACCGCAGTATATCCAAGTGATGTATTGTACACAGGTTCTGTTGTGGGTGTTATGTTAATAACTCCATTGTATGTTTTATCAACAATAATGTTTTGTTGACCAAGTTTAATGGTGGGAATATATTCTGTTCCAGGTGGAAGTGTTACTAGTTTATATTTTAAACATTGTGTTTCGTCTGTAAGGGGTTCAAATACAGGTATGTTACGAAGTGCAGAGTCGTAGTATTGCGATCCCTCTGGATGATTCGGATCGTATAGTGTATAGTCTATTTCATCATCAGCAAGTGCAAAACTTGTGATATTTAGACCATTCTCCGAAGCAAGTAGTTCTCTACCCTTTCGTGTAAGAACCGCATGAACGGTTATAGTTTCATTATTTAGATAACCCATACTAATATATATTTAATTTAAAATTATTTCATATAAATATTTATATATAAGATTTTTTATTTGTCTTCTTTGGGTGATTCGTCATATATCTTACCTAAAAAAGTCCTAAATGCACCAGTTGCCTCTGTAAGTTTTCCGTCATTTTCACCACCCACAATTTGATACATAGATTCCTCGTTAAAGTAATTTTGATTATTTTGCTTTTGTAAGTTGTAATTTTCATGTGCTTCTACGAATTTATTGTTTTGCAGATAGTGAAAAGGTTCATTCTTTTCTTCAAAATCAATGTCAACCGGAATTGACAAATTCCCATTTTTTCTACTTGTATTAAATAGATAAGAGACATTCTGTGTTGCAAGTTGGTTCAGGTTAACTTTTCCGTATTTTAGAGGATAATGATATACATTAAAATCATCAAGCCACCCAGAAAACCCACCAAGTTTCATGTTTGAGAATTTTACTTTTTCCAAATCTCGCCCCATGTCGTGTTTAAAAAGATATTTTCCATTTCCAAATACTCTAACAATACCTTCTTTTTCAAATAAAATAATAAAGTGTACCCATCCAGAGTTTGATATTTTTACATCAAATTTCGTAGGTTGGTTATTTTTATCATCATTCCAACATACCCCTAGATGCCCTTCATCATCTTCTCCACAATTGTAAAAAACACCCGTTAATTTGTCGTTATCTTCATTTACAAATATTGGTGAGTTTTGAAAGCTTTTATTTTTTGGGTGTATCCAAAAAGAAAGAGATAATTCTCTTGTTGAAAAACTATCACAATTAATATCAGCAAATGATTGAATTGTTTCATTTATATCAGAATCATTGTTGAATTCAACTGCGGTTTTAAACCCCCTGTTTTGACCTGCACTAATAAGCTTACCGTTATATAAAACTGCATCAACTTTATTCGTATCTTCGGAATATAATTTATGTATAGTATTCATGTTTATTTTATGATAATTTACCCGCAACAGAAGTTGACCAGTTTGCTTTTTTAGTAAACTCTTCCTCCGTCATTATTTTTGTTTTTTCATTATTAGCAACAACTACATACCAATATATCAAAGTAGAGTTTAAATTATCGGTATCGGTATATGTAGTTTCCTTAACATTATTTGCAATCGCAACATAGGTTGAAAAGTCTTCAAATTCATTAGTCTCCGATCTGAGAATTGTAAAACTGTCTGATTTGTTGAATTGGGAGTTTACAGAACTCCCGTCCCATGAAAGTTCTATTTTATTAGAATATTTTCCATATGATACACTCAAGAATGAAGGTGCATCTGGAATTCCCAACCTCCACCCAGTTATGGTTACTGACGATGTTTCTTTTCCGGATGGTCCTACTGATATGACTCGGTAGTTTCTTTCTTCGTTTAATTCAAGTGATGTATCAAGATACCCACCAGTTGCTCTTATTTGCGAAAGATTGTCAACGACAACTACCCAATCAGATGTGTTTTCATCATGTGCTTCTATTCTTATGTAGCTTGCACTATATGATGGTTTCCATGATAACAACACACCATCGGGTCGTCCTGTTGTCGCAGATAGTTCAGTGACAGGATCAATCTGGTTTAGAACTTTTACGGCAATGTGTCTTGCACCTACCCAACTTTTAATGAAATATCCATAATCTGCAAATAAATGTTGGTTGTCATATTTGTGTAAAAGACCCAATTGATTCTTTGACATATAAAATGCTCTGAATTTGCCGTTTTTGTGTATATTACTAGAATCCCAACCATACTGATTTATAGTTTCTGATGTAATCGATTCATCAATCATTTTGGTGTAATTTGAAACACGTAATCCGAAATTTTTAGCTGCATCCGGTATTTCTGATAATATTTCTTCACGTTCTTGTATATCTTCGACAGACATAATACCTGAAATAATTATTCTCTGGTCGTCTAAGTCTTCTGCTATTTCTAATTCTGTTAAGTGTTGGTTTTTTGATAAATCATATTTTTTAGTTGTGATTGCAAAATCACCATATTCAAATAAAAACGCAGTATCAGTTTGAAAAGTTTCTTGGGGTGTTGGTGTAACATCACCAAGCACAGGAGTTGGTGTGCTGACCGGAACTGGAGACGGTGTCAGTATACCCTCGGGGGTCTCAGGAGATTCATTTGAAATTGGTGTGGGTGTATGTGTGGGTGTGGGGGTTGGGGTTTGCTCGGGAGTTGGTGTTGGTGTTTTCTCGATTATGTTATTAGATATTATTTCTATTAGACCAGTTTGCGATGAGAAGTTTGAGCTGCTTCCAAAGTTTCCATTTAAATCCCCATCGATTCGTTTTGTTTCACTTGTAGTATAATCATATCCCACATTTTCTAAAAATTGTAAATCATTAAATTTATTTGATTTTTGAACCACCCAACATTCATCGGTTTTGTATATAAAGTATCCATTTTCGTTTTCAAATACATGAGTATTATTATATGAACGATTAATTTTGTTGTATAATCCGTTTGCATCTTCTGTTTCAGTTGAATTAAAATTCGTAACTTTTAATGTGATGTCTTGTAGTGTATCGTGGTTTTCGAATCTAAAAGATATAATTGGGTCAGTTTCTGGTTTTTCGTAAACCAGAGTTGGTTCAGTTTGTTTGATGTGCTTTTTATCTTGATTAAACCAAAACGAGTCTTTTTCATACTCCACTTTTCGTTTATCTGACTTTTTATATGTTCTTACAATTGATGGCTTTCCGCATACATATCCAGTTGATGTGTCAATTGTTGTTTCGTTGCTATTACTAGAAACACCAAGATTTCTATTATAACTATTGTCGGTGTGAGTTCTAACTTTACCATGTGAAATTATGTTTTTAGTAGTACCTATGTGTGCTAAATCAAATGGTAAATATTTTTTTTCTATTAAATATTTTTTATTAGAAAAGCACATAACACTTTCATCAATTCCCATGTTAAATTGGTTCTGTGATTTGAATATTTTAACAAACTCATTTAAAAACTCAAAGTCATGATAATTGACTAGATTTGTGTCTTTGTATTTTTTCTTTTTAACATTTATAGTTGAGGTAACGCACAGTTTAGTATAGTTGTTGTTAAATATTTTCCAATGGTTTCCCGTATCAAAATCAACTCCCGGTATTACACTTCTATTGTCAGGGGTGTCTTTTTTACATTCCCACATTAAATAATTATGATACACACGGTCTCCTACTTTATACTTAACACTGGTTTTAAAACTATTGTCATAAAAATTTTCAATAACATGGGGCATATCACTTGAGTGTTGACTTAGATTAGCATCATATTCAACATTTGTATGAAGAATATCTCTTGAGTTTTCTACAATAAAATTTAATTTAAATTTATCAAAACCATCACCATCCACATAAACTTCGTTTTTTAATTTAAGAAACAGGTTATTGTGAATATAAAAATCACCCACACTTCGTTCGGTTTTGCATGGAATTGATGACCAATATTTAGATATCTTTTCGGCGTTTGTAATTCTGACGTCAGCCTTTAATTTCATATCGTCTGAAATCGTTTTTTCGTATCCTGTTTTGTTGTAAACGATCAACTCACCAATATTACTTTTTAAACTAAGGGATTCAACATCTACATTTAAAAAGTCACGTGTATCTTCAAAAATAAAGTCTATTTCAAAATTTATGTAAAATTTCAAAGTTTCTGACCGATTTGTATATACTCCAACTTGATCAATTTGACTGTATTGTTCTATTTTTAATGTAGGATGTAGTCTATCGTTCCTAAGTTCCCAGGTTTCTCCTTTGTCAGATGTATGAAACAACCAATTCGAATCACTATTTCTAAAAAGATATTCACCAGTTTCTAGATATCCATATGAATAATAAACTCCGTTTGCATCTTCATATTCATCCGTTAAATTTTTAAGTTCAATTGCTAAATTCCCACTATCATCTGCGGTTTTGTATTCACATATACAATATATATTTTTTGTTGTAGTTTTATACACACCACATCGTGGATACTTGTGGTTCATTGTCAAACTAACATTTCTGATTAGTGTTTTCATTTTCCATGCACGATTTAAACCAGAAAACTCAACAACAGAGTTATTTTCGTTTATTATTTTATCTACAACATATGAATACCTTCCACCCAAGGTGTGGTTTTTATCCTTAGAAAAACAGGTTGCATTTAAATATGTCAACCCCTGTGTGTTAATTTTTGATTTATTTGAAAATTCACCACTCTGCTCATTAGTTGATTTTATTTTCCAAACTATTGCATTTTGAAAATTTAAATTACACGCACTTGTTTCTTGATATTGCATTATATTAAGCAATTTTAACTTTTCTTCTATATTATTATATTTGTCTAAAAACAACTCATCACGTGAATCGGAGTTCATATACACAAGTGGGATTTCATAAATAAATTTATTATTTGTTTTAGATTTAATGGCAATCTTCCAAATTAAAAAGTTATTAAAATTTTTCTTTTCAAGTTTAAATAATAACTTGTTGGGAACTATCTTAAACCTGTTGCTAACCGACACATTCGCTTCTTGAAATTTATTACCTATTATTTGATTAGTTTCACCATAAACAAACCCATTTTTATCAACAATGCTATCAGGACTAACCAATACTTCTTTTCCTGTGTAAAACCCTTGATTATTATGTTTGTTTGCTAGAAATCCATCTTCTAAATATTTTGTATTTGAAATTATGAAATTTAAATTTTTAATATTTCTAAGTTTCCACTTTTTGATGTCCTCATCATAAGTTATGATCCACTCTTTGTTTTCGTTCGTATATGTCGGAATTGGAACATTATATGCTTCAAATTTATCACAATATGAAATGTCATTTCTAAATCTATATATACCATTCGCAGAAGATTGCGTAGTTGTGAATCCGTTTATCCTCACATATCCCTCGGAATATTTATTATCAGTTACCTTAGATATTTTGTTTATATATTGCTCATCCGATATGAATTCATTCAGTTCAGATGCTTTTTGTTCATTTAAAATCACAAAAAAGTTGTTTACAAGTTCTCTGTTCTTGGTGTATGTAATTCCGTGATCTATGTCTCCACCTTCCTCATAGAAATTTGTAATTTGAATTTCATATGTATCAGACGAAATGGGTGTTTCGTTTCCACATATATCAGACCTCATTACTTCTTTTATTTTTGCGTCTAAATATAATTCAAAATCTAAAATAGATTCGTTAGAAAAAACTATAACTTCTGTTGAGTTTAATCGTTTACTTGAAGTAATTTCTGAAGTTTGTATATTAATTTTTTTGGTGTGAATCAACCCAGTATCATATTTTACTGAACTACGTCCCTCAAAATAAACATTTGCAGAACTTAATGATTTTCCAATTGTGTCACCAAGTTCAAGGTCTACATAGTTTTGAAGTGTAACGATTGAACTTACAACCGGTGTTGGTTCTCCCGTAATAATTCTGAGTTCTGCTTTTTCTGTGTTTGTATATCGTGTATCGGTGATCGGGGGTTCAATCTTTATTTTTGGAGTGTCATTAAATGTTATGGTAGAATCTGTAATCCAGTTTGCTCCTGTTATTAAAAAGTTATCTGGTTTTATTCCTGTTATTTCTCCCGATGAACTGTCTATGTTAAATAGTTTATATGCTCTTATCTTTTGTGGCCAAGAAGACTTCCAGTTAGCAGGTCTGTTTCCATATATTTCTACTTCTTCTTGTCCTGTATAACCCCTTCCGTTTTTAATTAAGTCAATTCCCCTAACAAACTGAGGTATATTGTTTATATGCATAGGTGTTGGGTGAAATTGTGTTTCTTTTGTCTGTCTTGTAATTAATGTATTTTGAAAAAAGTTTTCAGACTTTAAGTTGGAAGTTACCTCGGATGTAGACTCAAGGCATATTAAAAACATAAAATCAAAATTATCAAGAGACTCACCCACATAAACTAAACTATAATCTTCCTTTGTTAAAATATTTTTTTCAAAATTATCTATAGTTTTTTCGTTTGAAATATATTTTATACTTTCTCTGATAGTATTAATTAAATTACGAGTATTTGTTTTTACCTTTTCACCCTGTTGGTTATATACCGACCCAGATTGAAATTGATTTCCCCTACTTACTATATCACAATTTTTGTATCTATTTTTATTAAAATTAAATTTAAGATTACATCCATTGATTCTTATCGTCACACTTCCGTCTACTTTAAATTTTATTCCTTGGGCTAAAAACTGTATGTCTAAAATTGAGTTTGTTTTTAGTTTTATATCATGTGTAACGGATATGTCATATACATCAGGTGAGTAAAATATATCAGTTGTTTTGTGTGTGTGTTTCTTTTTGATTTGACCACTACTTAAGTCAACTACGTCGGAAATTCCTTGATTTTTTATATTATAATCTGATATGAACTTAAAGTTGACATCATTTGAATATTTCAACGAGTTTGGTATTTTTACTAAATTTACATTGTCGAAGTTTTTAGAAGAAAATCTAACTTTATTACTACTGTAATTTCTAAAATCAAAAACCAACTTATCTCGGTTGTCAAAACTAACCAATGAATTTATTAATCCGGATGTGTAGTGTGGGTTGTCACACGATTCGTATTTTTTGCCATCAAAAAACCCAACTACTCTAATATTTTTATCCGAGTCAGTTTGCTGAATCTGATCACTCCCCACCCACCCATTTTGTAACTTGCCTCGGAATGTTCCGTTTAAAAATAAATATTTTTTATCTCCAGAAAATGTGTAATTATCATTTGGTTTGCTTATGTTTTTGAAACTCAATCCGTCTGAAAAAACACGCTCAGTTAACTCACCTTTATATATTCCGTATAGTTCTGCATTAACCCATCCGTGTATATATGCATCACACTCAATGAATCTATCGTACTTTGAAATAAAACTAACACGACCGAAATAGTCTATGCCTCGTTGTGGCAGATTGTCTGATTGAATTGAGTTGTTAAATCCGGTGCTGAACCATTCTGGTGTATTCGTGTTGGTGTCTGTAATTTTATTGCCACCAATCCAGGTGTAGTTTTCATATTGTCTGCCTTGGTTTAGTGCTAAATATTTCCCACCATCAACCGTATTGTCAGATGCAATAATCCATTTCATTTTTTGAGGAGAATAAAAAACCCACCACATCCTACTTTGGTTTGTAAATACAGGAAGTCCGGAACTTCCTTTAAATTTAAATTCATATATTCCGTTTGCAGTTTCCAACCCACCTGTAAATCCTGAAATCTGAATTCCGTCATTAAAAAATATATCATAATTTACTAACTTACCAGTATACTGAACTCCTATTGATTTTTTTTCTTTTATTTTTTCTACCTTAAAAAGATTTCCATTTTGTTCGGTGATTCCGTGAACGGTAAATATGTCTCGTGTGGAATCCGTGACATCTTCACCCACCAACTTCCCACAATAGTTGTAGTCAAATGTAAACTCAGATGTGTTTTTAAAAACTTTAATGTCCGAGTCATGTGTTAGTTTGTATCCTCCGTGTTTATTTGTAATGTATGTGCGCTCGTTTCCAAAGGAAGTTATGCTCTGTTTGGACAAGCCTACATCAAAATCAATATTTAAAATTTCAGTTATTTTTTCTTTATCCGATGATGAGTTCTCCTCCAAGTCTATCCAAGTTGAAGACTTTATACGGGGTGGTATTATTTTGTGTCTCTCAAGTAGAGAAGGTTCGATTAATAATCCGGATATTAGATTTGCCCTGGCAGGTATTATCTTCTCTAGGTTTTCAAATAAAGACGGATCAATGTAAGACTTAATTAGATTAAAGTATTTTTGGATGTCAAACTTTCCATAACCATGTTTAAAAAATATTTTTCTCAACCCCTCTAGTTTTTTGTAACAATAGTTATATGTTTCTTGTGGATCTCCTATAAATTCTCCTAAATTAATCTGACCAAAGAATCTGATGATTTCTTGATTCGTTATATCTGTTGGACTGAAGTACACCCCCAGTGTATTTGAATCCACCGTGTGCCTGTCCTTTGATTTTTTTGTAGAACGGGAACGTGGGTTTAACTCAGCTATCTTTTCATGAGTCTCAATTCGTATTTTATTGTTGTTAAATGATTTTCCACCCATTGCCGGAAGATTACTAAGCTCACTCCTGTTTTTTCCCACAAAGTGGTACGGATATGTGGTTTCAGTAAAATTATATGCAACTACATCCTGTTTATGTGGTGAAAGTGCATAGTTTTTTATAGTACCCGATATAAGTGAATACGGATGATCAAAGTTTATTTTAGTAAGAAGTACATCTTCTAGTTCAATATAGTTATCAATGTCATAACCTTGATTATTGTTTATATGACCAATAAATCGTTTTTCTGTTATAGTGGTTGTGTAAATTCTAAGTTTATCAAGAGTTCCCCTAAAGTTTGTCTGTTGATTATAGTTTCCAAAATATAAATTTTTTGTTTGCAGGATATTATTTTTGGTGTACTCAGTTACTATTAAATCTTCTTGACTTGAAAATACCTCAGCTGAGTCATACATTCTTTTTACATACATAGATATAACGGAATCTGTGTTGGTTTTTGATTGTTTGCTAGTTATTAATACATCATACTCAACCTCATCATCAAAATATATTGGATTGGAAAGTTTACTTGGACAAACAAGAATACCATCAGTATTATAGAAATTTAAATAAAACTTTCCGTACCCTTCTTTAAATGTGGCATCTCGGTGAATTCCTAATTCCCAATTTTTATTTGATTGTAAAATAGAATAGTAACCACTGTTATTAAGATATCCGTTTTGCTTCAATTCACTTATTGTATAATGGTTTCCCGCAACACTCCCCTCGAATCTAAAATCAAGAGTATGTTCGTCATTTCTGAATTGACCTTTATTTAACTCACCCTCAGGTGAAAAACTGAATGATAGTCTCACTATCTCCCCGTTGAGTGTGTCATGAGCACCAATTTCTGCGAGAGTGTACAACGGATCATATGTTCCATCTTTCAACTTTGCACGATCAGAGTATATGGTTACAAACGATGGTTCTGTACCTGCGTTTACTTTTGGGTATGAAAATGAAACCCCTTCTCTAAAATTTTTCCAAGAAATTGCAATAACTGAGTTTTCAGATTTCCACATTTCTGGAATAAACGAATCTTGATTTTTTCCTTTTGTGTAAAATTTAGGTTTACTAGAACCAATAATATAGTCATCATCGGAGTCAATCAGTTTTTCAATCCCAACACCAACTCCTATGTTTGAAGGTAATGTGGCACTGTTTTGTTTTTCAAATGTTATTGTGTCGTTGGTATTTTCAAAAAACTCCCTACCCACACCGAGTTTCAACTCAATCGATGTTTCGGTTACCTCACTTTTTACAAAGTTTATGGGAATATCTAAATATTGGTCTGCTTCATTTATCTGCAATGCATAATCAAATGTATCTATTTTATAGTTGACATCGGATTCGTCCAAGTCTGTGTTGTAATTTATTCCGCCGTATTCTCGTATTTTAAACAGATGATCGGGAATTCCATAGCACTTAAACAACGCACGGATTGAATTTTCGGTACCTGATGTTTTTAGAATATAAGGTAAATTGTTTAAAACTCTGCGCCAAACCATGTCTCTGTTTTTTTCAAACTGCTTTCCAATTGTAAGTTGATCCGATGTACGACCGGAAAGTCTGACTCCATATGAATTCATTACAAACCAAACTAATTGGTTTGGAATTCCTTTTTTCATTGAATTTCTGGCACTTGCCATGTCTGTCATGTTCTCTGTGTATACATGAAGAATATCAAATTGTTCTCCTATCATTCCCAGAAACAAAGTAAACTCTTCGTTTTCGTTTGTTCTTACCAGAAACTCAGGTAAACTATTGTAGAGTGATTCATCATTGTATTTATCGTGCAAATCTGCTTCCCTTGCTTTACTTTTATACCAAGCAAATCCATCACTTTTCTGAAATTCAATTATCTGGGTGGGGATTAACTCAGGAGGAAAAATCGCAGTTTCCTCAGTATATTCTCCTTCTAAGAGGTTGAGTTTAAACAGAGATGACTGATTTGCAAACCCACCATTGTTATTCTCGTTTGCCGTAAATCCTGAATTTAAATTAGATGTTCCTGAATAGATAAATGTATCAGTATCTTCTTGAAACAATTTCCATTTTGAAACTGTATAATCCCATATTATCTTCCAGGAGTGGTCATTTTCATTTAGAAAAACTTTATCAAGGTCGTATTTTCTGGATGCGTGTAGTTTGTACAAACCATTCGCACCATCTACTGCTCCACTAAATCCGTTTATTCTAAAGGATGTTTCCCGTGGCCAAGCATTGTTATCATTATCATAGTATAGAAATTTATCGTATGGAGTAAACGTTTTAAATATTTCAACAATCCCTTCATTATACTTTCTGATATCTTCATTTTTTAATATATCAATCGATCTGCTTGCCTCGGTTGCAGTTAGAAATCCACTGGATACATCACTATTTAATTTATTTATTTTTCTGATCGTTTCTTGTATCTTGAATTTAAGTTTTGATATATTCGTGAGTTTTAAAACAAAATTATCCAACCTTGCCCTCGCAGAAGAAAACTTAACAAAGTTTTTAAAGTCAGAGTAATCTATGTTGAGATTTTCTACTTCTGTGTTGGTTGTCTTGAAGTGGTTTTCTGCACTCTGCTCATCATCTTTTAATAACTGAGACTCTTCTTCTTCACTGAGTGAAAACTTCTTGGTTGCGTTTGAAGTTAACTTTGTTGATATATCAGGACCTCTCAATTTAAAGGTCGTGGAACTTTTTTCAACAACCGACCTGAGTATAATACTTTTTACTATGTCATCTGAGTACGGGTTTTGAGATATATAAAAATTTACATCTTCTGTGATTGATTCGTCCAACGGTGTTAATAGTTTTATTAACAAAACATCATTTGAGTCGGTTGATAAGGATTCATCTACATAACTTGTATATTTTAAAAACGGGACGAATAACCCATTACCAAAGTTCATTCCGTTTAAAAGATATGTGTCAAATCGTTTTTTGAATACTTCTGAAACTTCGTCTTCATCAAACATCTGTATCATCATGTATTTGTAGAACAATTTTAAATCAGGATTATTCTCCTGGACGAATCTTGAAAAGGTGTTCAGTGTATAATCAACTAAATTTATGTAATCTGTATAAAATCTATTTTGTGAAAAGACTTCATTGTAACTTCCATACAGATAGTTTCTATATGTATCTTTTAGATTTGTATATATAGAATCTAATTCTTTTAAGATTTGTAACTCGGTCAAAGAAAATGACTTTTTTGCTTTCTCTATATACATTGAATAATCCGATGTTTTTTTAGAAAACTCTTTTGATTCGAGTTCGGATACAAATGTTTTGTTTTTGAGTATATTTTTGAGTTTTTCTATTACATGAGCAACTACCGTTTGTTTGTTTAAAAAGTTTCCGTATTCAAAATTGAAAGAAATTTGATTTGGGTTTCTTGAATTTTTAAAAGACTGAGTTACTGCTTTTATTTCAGTTCTTGATCCAGATATTTCTTTTATCTGTAGTTTATATGGATTTTCAAAAGAACCCACTATATCGTTTCTATATGAAATTCTTACTTTATACTCACCCTGCCTAATCCCAAGTTGGTTCAACTCATACTTAGGTGAAACTAATATATCACCTTCTGCTGTTTTTGGATACAATGACTTTAAATAAGATATATTTTTTCTTTCAAGGACTCCGTTTGAATTTAAGTATGATACATCACGTGACGAGTAATTTGGAGTCTGTTGTATAGTCTTCCACCCAACAAGTTCGTTGTTTTGTGTAAATGCCGAAAACTCTATTACATCTTTTGAATTTACACCGAATAAGTCTCCCGAAATTTCTCTTTCTTTTATTTTATTAAAGTCGGAGGGTTCTAAACTACTAGACCGAATAACATTGGTATTAATGTCAAACTTAGATGCGAATGTGTGTTGTAAAATATCAGTCATAACCAGTTTAAGTATTTATTATGTGGGTTCGGTTGCATATGGTGATGGGTTGAACGAGATTTCATCTCCAGATGCCGTGTCACTTTTGGGTAAAAACGGAAACGCATCGGAAAAATCACTTTCACCTACACCTTCTCCGTTTTGTATTCTCTGCTGAACTATAACAGATTTCATTGCTTTATAGTTGATTTCTGCATCCTCTTGTATTTTAATATTTCGTTGGGATTCTCGTTCTAATACTTTTGATAATTCATCTAGTTGGTTCTCTAATACACCTTCACGTTTTAATTGATCCTCACTCAGTTGTTTTATGTCTTCTTCTATTATGAGATTGTTGTTAATATCTGATTCACTTATAAGTTCACTGAACGCTGTGTTGTAACTTTGCTCAATTTTATTATTAGAAAATTCTGTGATATTTTGTTTCACCACAGAAATGTTGTTACTTAAATCTTCGGTATTCATGTCAACTAGTTGGTTGCCATTATCATCAATATTTTCAGTTACGGGAGTACCCATGAGTAAATTATTTAACTCAGTTTGATCAAAGTTTTTATTATCTAAATATTCTGGAATGTTGTTCTGCTGATTCATCTTAATTTGTTATCATAAATGTTAATTTGCTATCGTATTTTTTCCTAATACCCCCATGTTCTAATTTTAAAATAAATTTATAAAGTCTACCTCTAGATAAGCAATTAAAACTAAAATTAAAGTAATGACCAGATGTATCACATGATATTTTTGTAAAATCAGAAAAATCTATAACAACTTCTTCTGTTTCGGCGTCTAATACAGAATAGAACATATCATATGGGGTAATATTACGACCCGTGTATCGCATTCTATTTGAGAAGGTTTTCTTGGGGTTTAGTTCTCTTACACCGACCACCAGTTTTTCAACTTCATCTTTTGAGTATGACTCTTTTGTGTTTTCTATAAAAATATACAAGTCTTTATCTTTTAACTCTACGATACCACTCTTGAGTGATTTTATTTGTTCACTATTATCAGTAATAGATTCTTCCAATGAACCGGAATCTAGTGATCCAGTGTCTAGTGATCCAGTGTCTAGTGATCCAGTGTCTAGTGATCCAGTGTCTAGTGATCCAGTGTCTAGTGATCCAGTGTCTAGTGATCCAGTGTCTAGTGATTCCGGTGAAAGTTCTGAGTTTTTTGTAATAGTTGTAATAACATATGGTTCAAATTTGTAGTCATGTTCACCAACTTCAATATACGGCCGATAAATTGTATTTGTGTTTGGTGAGAAAAACTTTAAATTACCACACCTATTTGATATGTCGTCTTTGAATTTTAAAATAATTCCGTTATTTTCAATGGCAGACATATTCCAAAAAGAAACAAGTTGGGTTACATCAATTTTTACATCCGAAGTAAATGTTTCAAACTTGAATTTAAACTCTAATTTAGATTCTTCGTTCAATTCATTGTCATAAAATTTATCATACCAAGCACCCCCACCCGTGTCATATTCAATGGGTGTATTTGTAGTCCATGTATCTTTATCTTTATTTTTATATAACCACGATGCTCCTGGATATAACAACTCTGCATCAGAAAATCTACCCTTTCCCGCATCCCACTTCTCTGAAACGGGATATACTTCAAGTTCTACTTGAGATTCAAGTTCTACACTCTGTACTATCTTTAAGTTTAATGTATATGTGTTTGTTGTTTTAAAGTCTGCTAATATGCTCTCATTGGGAAATAATAAAAGAGATCGAGCAACCATAGAACCACTCGTTGGTGTAAAATCAGAAGCAACTTCTAGTATCTCGTCAGCACCTGTGTTTAGTATATCGTGGTGGCTGTATAAAGTACACGATCCCGTTGGATATAAAAATTTAATCATTATACAATCCTCCCTATTATATCTTTACTAGGAAACTTTAATTCAAATATAGAAGGGTCCATCGATGGGTATATTGTTTTACCCGTGGTAGCTGCCCCTATATCGTATTCGTTTTCAGAATAGTCTCCATTTTCAGTTGTTAAATTTATTATTTCAACATCAACCACGGATCGGACTCCAGATACTTTTGTTAGTTTAAGTTCTATCTCTCCAATTTCAAGTGGTTGCATAATTGAAATTTTATCGGTTGTGTGCATATCAGTAAGTTCACGAATACAGGTAATTAAAACTTCTTTTTTATTGAAGTTTTCAAATACCGATATTTCAAAGTTTATTCCAAAGTTTATTACAAACGCATTCGTAATATTAATACCATCGGTTAATATTCTATATTTACCTAAATAAGTTTTTAAGTTTTTTAGTATCAATTCATTCGGTCTTATTAAATGATTGTTTTTATCATATGACAATACATAAAGATTGATAGCAAGTGGATTGTTGAGTTCTCCATACACAATATTCATTCCATTTGGTGTTGTCTTTGCTTCGTCTGTGAAAGCCTCTTTAAAAATATTAGTTTGTGATCGTGTATCAAGAATTCCGTCCTTGGATACATACGCCTTTGCTATACTCCCAAACTTGGGTGGCATGGACAATGTTCTTATTACATAATCATCCCGTGTAACTGCACGGTGTTGAGATGAAAATGAAGCAAGTCCATTTTGTCTTATTTCTTCATCGGTTTCAGCAGACTTTCCTCCAGTAGCAGGAAGTGGGTTATTTACTTGTATACTTGATTTAACGGTGTCAATTGATGCCTGTTCTGATTGATCTGTGTAATCGGTGGTTTCTTGAAATTTTATGTTTTGAATAGTATTTAGTGTGTTTGCAGAAACATTTGACGAAACTCCCCCACCTACATAATATTTCACAAGAAGTGTGGTGTTGGAAGGAGAACTTCCATAACTATTTGATTTTAGAAAGTTACTTGGATCAATACCAGTTTCTAGGTTTTTGGCAGAGTTCATAGTTTTTCCTAAGTTATCTAGCGTTGGTATAATTATTTCATCATCAAACTTATCACTTCCTGCACCGAATTCTAATGTAGTAGTGTTGTCTGGGTTTACTATAGTAGTAAATCTTCTAGAAGACCTTATGAACTTCAATATGTAAGGGACAGAATCAGCATATTTTGAATATACTGGATTGTTTTGATAATCATTTGGTTCTTCTATTGGAATTGTATCTTGGGCAAGATATGGAACTTCGTAATATGGGTTTCCAGACGAGTCCTCCACCGAAAGTATTTCAATTACATTTTTATCAGCAAGTGTAATTTCAAAAAATTCAGTTGGCTCACCGACTCTAACTGTTTTTGATTTTAAAGTTCCAGCACTTGCTAGGCATCTTTTTTTAAGAATGTAGAACGTAGGTTGACCAATTGTATCACGTTCATATACACTAATTTCACGTGGAGACTCCTTTGTGTCTTCATTGAAATTTATCTGCGAAAGTGTTCTAAATGGAGGTGAGTTTCCGTCAGAAGACGCAACTTCCATACCTTCTTGAATATTAAGTGCATATTTTAAGTCTGGTTCCATTTTTCCGTTTAAACCTACCTTTGATGGAACAAGTTGAAAAACTTCTAACTCAGTTGTAGCAGATACAGATGTTCTTATTTTGTATCCAAGATAGTTTGCCAAACTTATTATATTCTTTCTCTCCGATGAATATTGTAGAAACCCCTCTTTGAACTGATGATCTATGTAGTAAGACAACACATCACCTACATAACTGGCAAGTTCTATAAACATCATTCCAGTTGAGTTTTCACTAAAGTCACGATATGTAGATGAAAAATAAGATTTTGAATATTCGATAAGGTTTTTTCTAAACGAATTGAAATCTTTACCTGTGTAATTGATGTCTTTTTTACTTACAGATGATTGTTTATATGTGTCGTTGGCCATTTTATGAAACCTCTATTTCTAATTTTTCGTATGAGTCAGGAATTGAACTTAACGAAAATGTAATTTGTATTGTCGCTGAATTGGGTGCGGTTGATGTATCTCTTGTTATATCCACATTAAGCACAAGCACTTCTGGCATCCACTTTTCGGTTGCATCTCTCACTGCTTCTTTAAGTAGTTCATCATAATCTTCTTCTGCTGGATTGAACAACAAACTTCTTAAGTCACTTCCATAGGTTGGCATCATGGGTCGCTCTCCCTTGGCCGTCATCAAAAGCATTTTTAAATTGGTATGTGCACGCTCTATATCAGAATATGTTTGGTCGAAAAAACCGGATCTACCGCGTGAGTATGGTATTCTGATACCGAGTGGGATGTCTTTATTCATTTAATTTTACCTCGTTTCTGATCTACAAGTTTTACTACATCGGAGTAATTTCTAGTGAGTGCACTTGATACATGATCAGGTAAAGCATTTATATCCACATCATTTCCATTTAAGTCGGTCATGGTCTGTTGATTTCCCACACGAGGACTTTCTGATGGAATTCCCCCCACAGTTTCGTTTAATACTTTATTTAGTGCTTCGTTATTACTATACCTCTTTGTGGGTATGTTTTTCGTTGGAGCAACTTCGGATATTTGCTCTGTAATTCCAATTGAATCGCCCGTCACATTTGATGTAGTTTCTGTTTTTATCAACTCGGACAACATTTTTGGCAAAGACTCATTTAATTCAGCCCTAACCGCACCTCTTATTAGTTTTATTAATTCATTTTTTTTCATTGTATAACCTTTCTATCCAGATATAAATATTCGTTCACTCAATAATGTTGGAGCTCTTGCTCTTAAAGCTGCTAATGAACCTTGTTGAGTTGGTGTTCCTGTAGTTACCCACGGGTCACTGTGAGTATGTCCAGATAACCAATCGCATAAATCTTGTAACCACCAAACCGTACAATCCCCTTTTAATGATGGGTGGTTTCTTGTTGTATATACACCCAAGTGAATTGTAGGTGATTCTATTGATGTATGCATATCAGTTTTTAAAACAATTCGTTGCTTTGCGTTCATTGTAATTTCATCATCAGTTGAAACAAAAAATTTTCTTTTTGAGAAGATTCCACACTCTTGGGTTTTGGCTGATATGAGTATTCGTTCTGAATTTATTACTATTTGATTGCCGTTTAAAGTGGGGAGTTGTGCTCCAAATATTATACCATCGGTTTGTTCTGACAATACCAAGTTTTCTGTTTTTTCTATTTCCTTTGCGAATATTTTATCGTATACTTTTTCGGCATCTGCTAGTGTTTTTTGAACTTCTTCGTTGTTCTTTAAGTTTTTCAGATCGTTAGGATGTAGTAACCCGACTGCATTCATGTCTGCGTCTTCGAGAACGGTATCTTTTAATTCTTCACGTTTAATTGTTTCTCCTGTGTGGAATGAGGTTACTTCGTCTGCGTCCTGTTCTGCCGGTGGTCCACCCGCTGGTTTTTTTTGTTTTGTTGTAGATTTTGTTTTTTTATACGATTCGTCTCCTGTTTTTTCATATGTATCTTCTTTTATGTCTCCATTGTCATCTGTGTATGTATCGTATACCACACTTTTGCTTTCCGACTCATACGTTATACCACCGGTCTGACTTTTTTCTTCTACTTGGTGAGAACTAGTTGCATCTTTTTTTATTTCAACCTCAAGATCTTCTTTAGTTTTTGATTTGATCTTTTTATTGTCGGTGGAGACGGGTGATTTTTTAAGTGTGTCTGTATCAGATGGTCCGGGTTCAATTTGCTTGTCTTGTTTTTGTGATTTTATTCCAAGTTGCTCTTTTACACTTTTGGGTTTATTGGGTATGGTTGTTTGTGTGTTTTCTTTTTTTATTAATTTATCATTTGATTCAGCAACTTGGGTTGAAATTGATTTTTGTGAATATTTTAAATCTTCAACATTTATTTGTTTTTTTATTTCCTGCATATCTGCTTCGTACTGAGTATCTGTGTATTCAAGTTTACCTAAATTAGTTGGTTTATCACTTATGTACTCAACCGAAGAGTTTTCTGATTTAAACTGAACACCTTCTGTAGAATTGATGTTTACCCCATTAGTAATATTAGTTACATTAGCAGACTCGGCAATATTAGTTACATTAGCAGACTCGGCAATATTAGTTACATTAGCAGACTC
>Ga0206677_10000557_pt1 | contig 35452 bp, 46 predicted proteins | sample M130m12015metaG_FD_155475 | JGI IMG/M metagenome (GOLD analysis project Ga0206677, IMG submission 155475) | Ammonia-oxidizing marine archaeal communities from Monterey Bay, California, United States - M1 30m 12015 | ecosystem: Environmental > Aquatic > Marine > Intertidal zone | place: USA...
TGTGTCGTCCTCGATATAAGGGCGGGCGCGATATTAAAAAATAGTTTTGTGTCCCCCTATGTCCTATTATGCCGAAAGAACTATAATCTTCCTGTGTTTTAGTTACCCCGGTATGTCAGTATTGTTGGTTTTCCGTAAAAAAAACGTCTTATACTACTGCTGCTTGTGGAGTATTGGCCAAAATACTGCGTATCTATCCCCGACCAAACCCTGACCAAACCGTGACCATGCCCTGACCATGTGTTGATTACTGGTTTCTTGGGGTTGTGTTATCTGTTTGTTCAACAGTCTTGGTCAGGGGTCGGTCAGGGTTTGGTCAGGGTTATTTATATGCTGGGTGGTCAGTTTTAACTTACTGTTTATATACCGTAGCCTTTCCTGGTCAGGGTGGTCTATTAACTTATAGAAAGTTTTCGTTTAGTGGTAAAACCATATAAAAACCATCCCAATACCATACAATAAAAGGAAATTGATTTATCCCTGACCACCCTGACCATCATTCTTGTCCTCGATGATATCTAATAATTTTTTGATATCGGTAAATGCTGAAGTGAAGTCAATAGGAAGTGTTATTTTACCATCGTTGGCTTCTACGTAGTTTAGTAGCCCTTCAACTGCTGTGCGTATTAAAAAAGATGGCTCAACCGACATTGACTCTGCAATCCGGCAGAGTTCATCATGTTGCTCAGAGTTCATTCTGATGCCCATTGCGTGCGTTTTTGCCTTCATTACCCACATTGTATCACACATATAGGTAGCGTGCCAAATTAAATATGCGTAAGTGTGTTTTTTTTTGCTTATCTAACTGCATCGCACTTAGTGATTTGCGTCATGGAATCCATTAAGGGGCAATGGTTGCAGTCGTTTTTGTTTGACTATGTGAACAAAACAAATAAAGGTGTTCACATCGTGACACATGATAAGATTATGAGAACAGAGGGCAAGCTACAGGTCAGAACTATTAGCATTTCGTGGGAGCAGCATGTTAGGTTGCAGAATGTGGCTAAGGCCTCTGGTTTGAAGGTAGTTGAGTTGCATAGAATGGCATTGGCTAATTTATTAAATTATGTGGCTGAAAAAGGTAGTTTGCCTACCCCTAATTTAAGTGGAGGGGATGCCCAGTGAAAGTTGAGATTGCATTTACTGCTGATCAGTTGGGCGAGATTGCCGCCAGTGTAGTCGCTGAGATGGAGCGACAAGGCAAGGTGATGGTTGAACCAGTGCGTAAAACCCCATATTCGCTGAAGGAGGCGGCTCATCATATGGCGGTAAGTGAGCGAACCATAAAGCGATGGATTGAGTCTGGTCGTATAAATACTGTGCCTGGTTGTGGTCGTATTTTGATTATAGCGGATTCTTTAAAGGATATACAGAAAGGAGTAGCGTGAATTATCGTGCTATAGGTTTTGGTGAGGGTGACTTTGAGTGTTGCCGTGATCATGAGCGTCAGGACTGTGCTGTGTTGGATAAGTCAGAGCCTCCAGTAGCTCAATCAGTTTATGTGTGTGGTTGGTGTTTTAGTATTGTTGAACCATCCGCTCTCAACTGGACGGATTCTAGTGTCTATGTCTGTGATTGTTGTGCTGAAGATTACTTTACGAAATAATGGCTCAGGACAGAAAAACTATTGAAGCTGAGGTAATGGATCATGCCTTTTATCACGGTGGCAATGCCCCGGATTTGGGATGGTCGGCGCACGATCAAGATTATTGCCGACCAGATCGTGAGGTCATCGAGCGTGAAGAGGATAGGATGATGGAGGCTATACCCGAAGAGTATATGAGCCGTTTGCGGAGCAAGGAGCGTAGTCATGCTCTTATGCGCATGTTTGATGAGGTTTTATCAGATTTTGTAAGGGATGGTGATCCGGCTGGTGTCGGACGTAAGGTTTTATCGGTGGCTAAGTTTTGCGGTCATAAGGCTGTTGATGGCTATTCTCTGGGCGAGCTTGCTACTGCTGGCATGGAGACGAAAGCGGCTGTATCGGCAAGGATTCGTAAGACATGCAATCAACCTATAGAGGCGGTTGATGGTATCGCACAGGCAAGATTTCAGCAGGGACCGCAACAGCGCGCGGTTTCTGCTGAGGCCCAAAAGGGCAATAAGAACCGCGCTGGAAACAAAAAATAAAAATGAACGATAAAGAAGCACTAAAAGATATTGTCTGCGCGCTAATCGCGTCAGGAAGTTACACCCATAAAGATGAGGTTCCAGATTGGGACACAGCTTTGGGTTTGGGTTGGCGAGTCACATGGCATGGCAGGGTTGTCACGCATGCCCATTCGATTCTGGATCGCATACATGAATCATGTGATGGGGTTGATGGATCTCCAACGGTTCCGATGTTAGGAGTAACACAAGATTAACGACTAAGAAGATGATTGTTTTTACAGTAATATTGTGTTTTTGCGTTGTGGTTTTTGGGTCTTACACTTGGTGGTCTGCCAGAAATTGCATGAATAAGAGCCATTTGTCGCACTTGTCTGCGATGGAGTCCGTTGTTAGGTCTAAAGAGTATCATGAGGCTGGTAATGAAATGTTTAATAAGTCGATAGATTCATATAAAGAAGGTCAGCAATTTTGGGCGGCTGCTACTGAAGCTTTGCTGGATGCTAAAAGGCGTGAACGTGAAGTCGATAACGTGTTGGAGGATCTAAAGGCTAATTCATTATTGCCTATAGATTACAAGACAGGAGAGGCCGCGTGAATTATTTTGAGCTAATTGATATTGCCAAAATTGCGCCATTGGAGAGCAATCCAAGGAAGAATTTTGATACTAGATCATTGGATGAATTATGTTCCAGTATTAAGGAGCATGGTATTATTCAGCCTCTAGTGGTTCGTCATTCAGCCCTTGTTGAAGGTAGCTATGAGTTGGTGGCGGGTGAACGGCGATGGCGTTGTGCTAGGAAATTAGAACTGGTGCAGTTGCCTTGCATGATACGCAATCTGGATGATTTAGAGGTGGCTGAGATTCAGTTGATCGAGAATATAGATCGCCATAATTTAGATCCTTTAGAGGAAAGTAGTGGTGTTTGCCGATTAGTTGAACTTGGTGTCCATCCAAGCGACTTAGCTGAAAGGCTTGGTCGGGCGGAGGATTGGGTTCAGTTGCGGTTAGATTTACCAGAACTGCCCGATATGGCTAAGGATGCTTTGACTAATGGTGTCCTGGGTCTTGGAGGGGCTAGGCAGTTGCTGAGAGTTGATCAGGGTATGCGTGAGGAGGCAACACAGCGTTTGTTGGAAATAGAATCGCCTCTTACGGAGAGAACTGTTAGTGAGGTATTGCGCAATCGTTATCATGAGCCACGGCGTAGGCGTGAGCTTTGGAAGTCATTGAGGCAACCTATGCTTGTCAAATTCGCTGGTAATGCAACTCCTATTGATGATGTTGAGAAAAGCTATCAATATGTTCGTGCTTGGGGTGCTGGTATTGGTCATTTTTTTAATGTTGATGATGAAGTTGGTGGTCTTTCAAGGCATCCGGCGGAGTCTGTTGTTAGCTGGGGTGATTTAGCTCTTCAACATGATGTCCCGACATTATTGGTATGTGCTGGTGGTGTTATAAGTATCGATAATGTGGTCGAGGTTGTTGATCGTAGGATTATAATAGATGCGGAAAGGGCTTTGAGGGATCAAGGTAAGTCTCATACCCTTGGCCCACGTAAAACAGTTGTTAAAGATGAGTTGAATGATGTCGGTGTTGTTGATGGTGATGCCGAGCAAGATTATGATGAGACTGCTGATCAATTTGTTGTCAGGCATGTGATGTCGGCGTTAGAGTTGAGGCATGATGATGTAGAGCTTGCTGAACTTCTCATGCCTGTATTGGAGCTTATGGCAGAAAGGGGGGTAGGTGAATGAGTTGGTATTACCTGAAGGCGAAGTCACAGAACTTGCGCTCTTCGCGGGAGCTGGAGGAGGCATCCTTGGTGGAAGTATGCTGGGGTGGCGAACCGTGGCTGCAGTCGAAATCGAAGACTATCCAAGGAGGGTTTTGCTACAACGGCAAGCTGACGGATTGCTACCTCGATTCCCTATCTGGGATGACGTTCGCACATTCAATGGATATGAATGGCGAGGGAAAGTTACAGTTGTCAGCGGAGGATTCCCATGCACAGACATCAGTGCCGCAGGAAAAGGTGCTGGAATCGAAGGAGAGCAATCTTCCTTGTGGAGAAGTATGGCGAGAATCATACATGAAGTTCAGCCGAAATTCTGCTACCTTGAGAACTCACCGCTCCTTGTTTCCAGAGGTCTTGGAAATGTCCTCTCAGATTTATGCCAAATGGGGTATGATGCAAAATGGGGTATTATGGGAGCGCATCACGTTGCCGCTCCCCACAAAAGAGATCGTATCTGGATTTTGGCGTACCCCAGAGTGTGCGAAGGGGGGGACAGTTAGTATGCAAGTCTTAGATGAAATGGCGGGTGGTAATTGGAAAAGGAAGTCTGGACATATGAGACAACTAAGGTTGCAAGATCAGGTCAGGCATGAGGGTTTATGGCCGAAGTATTGGTTGACCCCCACATGTGTTAATGTTGAGCCAACTGAGGAAAGGCGCGAAAGTCGTAGGGAGTTTAGGCATAGTATCGGTAGAAATGATTCTCCCGGTTGTCTTGCTGAACAGGTCGCTGTTGAAAGTTTTTGGCCTACTCCTACATGTCAGGAGACTGAGCATCCAAACGCCGTTATCAATAAAAATGGTCGGCGTGTATCGGTCGATGGTAATTCTGATCACAGTCTGAATTTAGCGGATTCTGTTAAGACTTGGCCTACGCCTAGGTCTAGGGATTGGAAAGGTTGCAATTCTGTTGAGGGCTTAACGCGATCTGATGGTAAGTCGCGCATGGATGCTTTGCCTAATGCTGTAGCATTTCCAGATTATGTTACTCCTAGGGTTGGCGGAGAAGAAAGTTTTGAGTCAGTGTCTAAGCGTAAAGGTGAAGCCGCGGCTGGAACTCATAATACTTTGTCTAGTGTTGAAAAAGAGCATGGCAAGCAAGAGGGACAGCTTTCTCCTGATTGGACAGAGTGGTTAATGGGTTGGCCTGTTGGTTGGACGCGCATGGAGCCATTGGCTGATTATGATTGTCGTGATTGGCTACTAGATCCCGCTGAAGATGTTGAGGATCCTGTTGCTCGCGTGGGCAAAGGGATAGCTGATAGGAATAGTCGTTTGAAGGCTATTGGTAATGGGCAAGTTCCTTTGTGTGCTGCTGTGGCTTTTAAAATTCTTATAAGCGAATAAATGGATGCTACAGAATTACGTGCTGTTTTGCCCGGCACATCGTTATGGAGGGCATTGGGTTTATCTGGTTATGATCAGGTTGTCGCTTTAGATGGGGGTAAAAAAGAGGTTAAAATATGTTCGCCTTTCAGGGCTGACAGTTCCCCTTCTTTTTCCGTCACTTTGAGTAGCAATGATGGGTCTATTATTTGCACTGATTGGTCTGAAGACAGGACATGGAACGATTGGGCATTGATAGCTTATGTGCAAGGGGTCGATGAGGGCGATAGCGTTTCGGTATTGAAAGCCTGGCATGATCTGGCTGGCGTTGATTGGGGTAAGGTTGGTAAGGCTTCAGCTAAGGTTAAGCCGAAGCCTAAAAGCGTTGAGATAAAGATGCCTTTAGTTCAGCAGACGGCGCAGGGAGATAGACCTAGTAAGGTGAAGGAGGTGACATCAGCACAAAGTTCTTCCGTCTTGGTGGCATCATACGATTACTGTGATGAAAATGGGGTATTGCTTCATCAAACATTGCGTTATGATCCTAAGAAGTTCATGCAAAGGCGCAGGGCTAAAGATCATGAGACAAGCAGTGATGGTTGGATTTGGTCTTTAAAGGGTGGTCGATTAGTCCCTTATCGTTTACCTGAAATAGTCGATAATCCTCATGCTATGATTCTTATAGTTGAGGGTGAAAAGGATGCGGATCTTGTCGCTGGTTTGCTGGCTGACCGTAACATAGTTGTCACAACTCTTCCAATGGGTTGTGGTAAGTGGCGTGATGAGTATGCTAGTCATTTTGTTGGTCGCAGGGTTTGTGTATTAGCTGACTTTGATGAGCCTAGAGAAGATGGCAAGGCCGCGGGTTTTGATGGCGCTCTCAAAGTCGGTAAGGTTTTAAGGGATGTTTGCCAGAGAGTTGGATTGCTTGAGCTTACTGGTTTTTGGGCTTCGGCTCCTTACGGTAGTGATGTTTCTGATTGGGTTGAGCTTGGTCGTGATTCAGGGGTTTGTGATCGTGAAATGGCAGACAGGTTGGAGCGTTGCATACGTGATGCTAGATTGCCTAGGGGCGTGGTCTATGAGGGTTGCGTAGCTGGTGGCCCATCTAGCTTAAAGGTTGATGAAGATATTTTGGCTAGGCGTTTGGTTAATGATGAGGAGCTTATTTTTACTGCGGCTAGTTTTTGGCGGTATGATGGTTTAGGGTTGTGGGAGCGTGAACCAGATCCTTTCAGGGTAGAGTCTGTTATACGTGATGCGATGAGAGCATGTGGTGGTGGGGGGTTGATTACTAAGTCTAGGATTAGTTCTATCTATGGGTTGGCTAAGTCGGTGAGGCATTGCTCTGCTGACAGGATGAATCGACAACCTGGTGGCATGGTTAATGTAAAAAATGGACTGCTTGATACAAAAACTGGCCAGCTTTTGCCTCATAGGGCTGATTATTATATGCAGACTAGAGTTCCGCATAAATGGGAACCTAAAGCATTGTGCAAGGTTTGGTTAGATTGGCTGGAGGAGAGGCATCCTGATAAGGAGACTAGAACAGCTATACAGGAAATGTTTGGTTATGTTTTGGCAACGGATATAAATTTCCATGTATTCTTCTTTCTTTTCGGTGACGGCGGAACTGGCAAATCGACATGCGTCAGTGTTTTGGAGGAGTTAGTAGGTGAGGCTAACAGGGTCAGCATCCAGCTTGAGGAACTTGATAATGCCTTTATGAGATCGCAGCTTGCTGGTAAGAGTTTGTATCTTTGTAAAGAGCTAACAACCAAGAGTTTTGCACATATTGGTCTAATTAAGGCTATTGTGTCGGGGGATCCTATACCAGTTGATGTGAAGTATTCTCAGCCGTATGACTTCAAGCCATTTGGTAAAATGGTTATGGAGTCAAATGTGATTGCCTCTACTCCTGATAGTTCTGGTGGTTTTACGCGCCGTTTTGTTCAAATCGATTGGGATAGACCTATTGCGAGAGAGAAGATGGATTTCAATCTTATCGATAAGTTTCGGGATGAGATGCCCGGTATCCTAGCGTGGGCTATGGAGGGGTTGATCAGGTTGAGAAAGCGTGGTCATTTCCCTCTGACAGCAAAGGCAGAGCAATCGAGGGATCAGTTGATGAGGCATAGGTCGCAAATCGCTAGTTTCTTGAGTTCAAGCTATTTGGTTGAAGAGGAAAGTTGTCACATGCCTGTGAGGATTCTTTATGACAAGTATTACGATTGGTGTGATGAATATGATGTTGTGCCTTTTTATAAGGAGGTGAATACATTCATGAGGGAGGTCATGAGCAAGAAACCAGAATGGCGCGCGCGCAAAAAGCGTATCCGTGTTGATGACGGTAGGCAGTGGGTGATTGCGGGTTTGGGATCAGGGGAGAAAGGTGTTTAGTATGAATTGGTCTGAATGTAATTTTGAAAATTTGAAGGACTGTGCCAAGCTTTACGAGCTTACCTTGCCTACGGCAAAATCATGGATTGCTAAGTCGGAGGAGAAAGTTCCTTGGCGAGATCCGTTTTTTGTGTTGGAGTGGTATCGGAAATCTTTTGGGCGTGAGCCAAGGAAAGGTTTCATAGACCGTATTAACATTTTACAGGCGCAGATGTTGCGGTGTGAAGATGTTGTGGAGGAAAATTTTCATCCTGGTTCATCGAATGGTGTGGCGGGAGATCCGGCGACAAAAGTGGCTTATCGTTCACTTATTGAAACAAAGGTGAATCAGGATGATCTGCTGTATAGGAAGCGGTTTTATGAGGAGGTTTGTTCTGATTTGGCCAATGCTAGAACACTGGCAAGGATAGCTTCTGAGGAGCGCGAGGCGTATGATAGCTATAAAGATTTGAAGGCTAGGGGTCTTGATTATTCGGCTGAGGTTAGGCGGTGGCAAGATTTGACTAAGGTTAAGCGTGATTGGGCTAAGACTCAGGATGCTGTTGATTTAGCTTTTGTGGCTTTGCGGGAGTGGCTCAGGAGTGAGTGGGAACCGCAATGGAAGCAGTTAAAGACTGCATTAGATGGTCGGCGTTTAGGTATGGATGCGAGGGAGGATTTGAAGCTGGTGGCTGATGATCCAGTGGAGTGGCGGCGGGTGTGGGATATGAACATGGAACGTGTAATTTTAAACGTATTAGACAAAGAAAACGATGAACTTAAATGACATAAGGAAGCAGGGAATGACTGCAGCTAAGACTAAGGCGCGCGTTGCCGCCGAGCGCATGGATTGGTCTGTAAGGCAGTTTGAGAAAGCAGGGCTTTTTTCTATAAGCCTTATCAGGGGCTATGCTGAGGCAAGTGTATATATAGATCGGAAAGACTATGTGTTGCTGGGGCAGTTAGGCGATGACTATTTGATTGGTAAATTAAAACTAAAACAAAACAAAAATGATGAGAAACGATAAAGAACAAGGTAGCCTTTTAGGCTTATTGAAGATGACGATGGATAACAAGCTGACCATAAAGCAGCTCTTAGTGCTTTTGCACTTAGATTCCCCGGTGAAAGCATCGCAAGTAGCAGAAATATGCGGTGTTACTATGGCTGGAGCAACAGGCATCATAGATCGCATGGAGCAAGCACAATATGTTCGCAGGGAGCATAGTAAGTCTGATCGCCGATGTATAATGGTTGAGAGAACTGTCGCTGGAAGTGAAGCTTTAAAAAACATAATCAATGTCATCCCACGATAAACAAGAGCGCAGTAAGGCTGTTGCTAGGATATTGCTAAAGACGGCTAATATGATGGGTTGCAAGGTTGAGCAAATCATAGCGCGAGATGTAGGTAATCCCACGGTGAGTCGAGCGCGGATGGCGTTTTGTTATATAATACGTCCACTTCTACAAAACCATGAAACTGGTGCTATCCTTGGTCGCCGTAATAGCGGAACTATTGATAGTAGTTGGCGGCGTTGCCTCAAGCTGATGCAAACCAACAAGGTGTATAGAGATAAGGTTAATACTTTGTTGGAAGATTGTGATGGAGATCGTGAAAAGTTTCAACTAAGTAAGAAGGTTAGAGTCTGATATCATGGGTTTTCGGAAGCCAATCTTAGCTCGTATTTACTCATGTTCGCATGTTAAATATAATTGGATTTTGCGCATGTGCGATGGGGTCGTTAAATATTTTGTCGATAAGGATTTGGCGAAACAATGGTGCATTGATAATGATATTGTTTTGATGACTAATACTATTAGGGCGAATAGATCCCATTATGTTACAGGAAAATCTGGTTACATTTACATCATTTCGGGAGCGGAATCTGTTAAGGTTGGCTATACGACTAATGAACCTGCTGATAGGCTCAAGGCTTGTCAGACAGGCTCACCAGTTGATCTCAAATTGGTTTATTGCGAGTTATTTAAAGATGTGGTGGCAGTCGAGAGGGTTTTGCATGATAGACTTTTTGAGTTGGGTTTTTGGGATCAGGGTGAGTGGTTTAAATGTGATGCCGATGAGGTGGTTGAATTATTAAATATGTTCAAAAATGAAGGGTTTACTTAGTAAGGAGTTAAGCACCAGTGTGGCGCGTGCTTGGAGGCCTCGCGATGAAGTCGGTTTTGTTGATTGGTGTAAGGGTAATATTTTTCTAAGGGAAAGTGAAAGTCCTGATTACGCTGGTAGATACAGCCCGGCGATGGTTACACCTGTGGCTAGGTTGTTTGAAAACTTTCTTGATGACCCAACTATGAGACTGTTGGTTTTGAGTAAGTGTTCTCAGTCTTCGGCATCAAGTCATGCTTTATTTGAAATTGTCAGGCGTGTGGAAAGTGGTGTTCCTGGTAATATTGTTTATGTCATTCATAGTGCTGAAGAGGCGCGTAATATTGGTCATAGATTGGATGCGCTTTTGGCGGATTGTGTCGGTGCGAGTGGTGTCGTTGACGAGGTTTCTGCTGATGATAAAAGCACGTTGGTAAAGCGTTTGCCCGGCAAGACGATTTGGTTGACTGGTGCTGGTTCGGCGGGTGCTTTAGCTTCAAAGCCTGGTGTTAGTTTAGTGGTGGTTGATGAGGTTGATAAGCACAAACTCCTCAAGGGTGAGGCTGAAACAATCGAGTTGGCGAGTCAGCGTGGTAAGACTGTTGGTGATCGTAAGGTGATTGCTTTTTCTACTCCTACTACTGACTCAGGTCAGATATGGCGGGCTTTTCTTGATGGTTCAAGATCTGAGTATTTATGCCCCTGCCCTAATTGCGCGGAGATGATTCCTATGGAAATCGACATGCTTAGGTGGGGACATTGTAAAGACTTGGCTGGTGAGTATGATTTAGCTCAGGTCGAGGCTGAGACTTTATTACAATGTCCTGAGTGTGGTGAAACTTATGATGATTCACAAAAGAGGAGTATGGTTGATGATGGTGTGTGGGAGCCTACTAATTATTATGAGGATGGCGATCTCCAGATAGAGGGTGCTGAGAATGTTGGTAAGCGCCCACGATGGAGGCCTGGTGTTATGAGTGCTAGATTAGGGGACATGCACTCTTTTTGGCCCGGTTCTAGTTGGGGTGATCTTGCTGTTGATAGAATTAAGGTGGCGGGTGATCCTCTCAAAATACATGGTTTTCTTAATAACAGGGAGGGTAAGCCTTTTAAGGAGGGCGGTATGTCCAGTGTCGAATTGAGACATATTGAAAGTCTTCGCGGTGCTTACAAGCGTGGTCAAATTCCAGTTAAGCCAGAAATCGTTATTTTTGCTGCTGATACACAGGATGCTGCGTGGAAATGGGTTCTGGGGGCTTTCACTAAAGAAGGTGACTTTTACTTAAGTGATTATGGAATTAGCCTAAGTTGGCGCGAGGTCATGGAGCGCGCTAGAGATGGCGTGCGCTTTGAGGGTGAAGATTACATGGCACATTTTTGTGGCGTGGACGAGGGTGGTCACAGGACAAGGGAGGTGCGTAAGAATGTGCTGAATCTAGCTCCTTGGTTTGTTCCCATGAAGGGTTTGGGGGGCATGCAAGTGAAGACAGTTGTCGGGTGGAGGACACACCAAGTTGATCCAGATGCTGATCCTAATCGTGGTGTCGCGTTAGATACTGTCGAGTGTTTGACGTATGATGACGATTGCTTTAAGCGCGAGTTGTATCGTGATCGTATTTTGTCAGGGAAAAAACAGCGTGATGCTTTAGACGGTGGGCGTAACATATGGTTCCCTATTGACATGGATGAATCTTTTGCGAGAGAGCTGTGCGCGGAGCAGTTGATCAAAGGTGAAAACCCGCGAACTGGTCAGATCGGATGGTTTTGGCGTGTAAAGGGGGCTAATGATTTTGGTGATGCGACTAAGATGTGTCTGATACTTTACGCTGCTAGTGCAGCTATAATAAAATGAGCAAAAATGATATAACAGGTGACGAGATCGTGACAGGTGCTGTGACTGAAGCCTATCGGTCTGGATGGGATAGGATATTTGGCAGTAAGATTGACAGTGATCGAACAGATCATGGCAACTCTATCAAACGCGATTATCAAGGCGATAGCGGAGGATTTCACTCGCGCACAATTAGTTCAGATGAGGCAAGCGGCTGTGGCTGCGGTCATGAAGGATCTTCCGAGAGTTGAGATCACAGGGGCGAACTATGATGTGGGTGGTCAGTCTGGAGAATTTATACAAGGGAAGCCTAGAGATGTTGTCGAATACGCACAAGCTGCCATCGATTACATTGACAGCACTGTGAAGCGTAACAATAACGTGGTCTTTGGTGATTTTTCAAACCGCCCGGCTGGCTGGTAATTGACAGTTGCTGATCATGGCATGGCAAAACGTGGAACGCGAGGAGGTAAAAAGCACAAGGAGCGCAAGGCGGCGGAATCTGTAAAAAAGGATCTGCTTAAGGCTGTTGACCTCAATGTGGGCAACGGATTTGGTAATGGTTGGAGCGCGGCAACACCTAGTGAGCGCCGTGGGTATGTTTGGTGGCCTAATTTGGATACCAGTAAAGAGTTACCCCCGCACACTCGTCTTGAAATACTAAGAAAAGCGCGCTGGGCGGATGCTGAAGTTGGGCTGGTTCGTCGTGCGGTTAGTGGATTGGCTGATTTGGTTGGCTATCAAAAGCCACAGGCGGAAACAGGTGATCCTGAATGGGATCAACTTGCTGAGGATGCTGTTTTGAGAAGATGGGATAATCCTTTGGCTTTCGATCAGGCGGGTAAGATGGATGCCTGGTCATGGCAAGTTGCTTTGACTCGATGTCGATTTCGTGATGGGGATAACCTGACAGCTTTAGGAAGCACGCAATCGGGTGGTGCTACTATGCAGTTCTATGAGTCGCATCAAATAGACAGTGGTGATAAGACAACAAAGAATTTAATTGATGGTGTTTATCTAGGGCGAGGAGGTAAGCATACAGGATATAATATAGTTGGCTCTAATTTAGATGGTGAGAAAACTAACAAGAAACTTGGGGCTAGAGATGTTATATATCATGCTGACTTTGAAAGGCCCGGTCGTATCAGGGAGCCGTCCAAGCTGGCACATGCGATAAGCAACATTGTTGATATTTTAGAGATCCTTGCGGATACAAAGCATGGTATCAAAATTGCGGCGCAGCTTGGAGTGGTGATGACTACTCAGGCGGGTAGTGGAAATTCACAAATGTCTGAAACCTTAGCTAGTTTTCTTAGTAAGCAGGGAGTCGGAACAAATTCTGATGGTGATGATGTAGAAATTAATCTCGATGAAATTATGAGAGGTGGTCGCAGTCAAAGCCTCCCGGCTGGTGCTGACATGAAGACCTTACAGGATTCGCGACCACATCCAAACCAGTTGGATTTACTTCGATGGCTTGTGCGCGACATAGCGTGGGGTGCTGGAGTTGCGCCTGAAATATTATGGGAGCAAGCTGGATTAGGTAGTGCCGCTACTCGTTACCTCATGGCGGAAACTCGCAGATGGATTGAGAATCAGCAGCGTGTTCAGCGTTACGCTTGTCAGCGTATGTGGACATACACCTTGGCTCAGGAGATCAAGGCGGGTCGTGTGCCTAAGCCGACAAGCGATAGGTGGTGGTCGTGCAAGTGGATACCACAGGCTGACATGACGATTGATCGTGGGCGGGATGGAGCCTTGGAGATAAAGCAGATTGAAAAAGGATTGCTGACCTATCAGGAGTCTTATGCCAAGCGTGGTAAGGATTGGCAGGAAGAGATGCGACAACTTGCTAAGGAAAAGGCGTTGATGGTTGAACTTGGCATATCTGGTGATGATTTGAACACAGGTAAAAATTTATGAGTAATAAGTATAGCCACGACATAGTGGCGACAGTTGGGAGTTATGTTGATAGCTCAGGGCAAGATAAAAAGCGTTACCAAAAAGTTGGAGCAGCTTTCACTGATGATGAGGGTCGGATCTCGTTAAAGGTCGATGCTGTTCCCTGTTCGCCTCAATGGTCGGGGTGGTTGTCTTTGTATCCCAAAAAACAAGAGTTGCAGTCGCCTGCCCCAAATACGGATCCTGTTCGGGATGGTCAGGATGACATTCCGTTTTAGCGCATTTGACGCGCGGGCTTCACGTTATGGCTAATAAAACATGGTTCTCTATTGAGGCTCGCGGTGGAGGCGAGGGTAAGCCCCAAACGGCGGCTATCGAAATTTATGACGAAATTGGTGGCTGGGGAGTTTCAGCCGCCGATTTTAAAAAGGAACTGAGTTCCTTGGGGGAGGTAGATGGCATTGAGTTGTCCATACATTCTCCCGGTGGTAGCGTGTTAGATGGGTGGGCAATCTATAATTTAATTAAAGGATCAAAATCTCATGTGGTTGCAAAGATCGATGGTCTTGCTGCAAGCATGGCAACGGTAGTGGCTATGGCTGCTGATGAGGTTCATATGCCCGAAAACGCTTTTTTCATGGTTCATGATCCTTCTGGATTCGCTGTAGGAGGTGCTGAGGAGATGCGTGAGTATGCAGATCTTTTGGATAAGATGGAGGCTGGCATCAGAGCGGCTTACGTTGGTAAGACAGGACAAAGTGAGGAGGTCATCGACAAGCTGATGGCCGAAGAAACTTGGCTCACTGGTTCCGAAGCTAAGGAACTAGGATTTGTCGATGTGGTTACTGATGCTTTGGAGATGGCGGCTCTCAACGGTGCGGTAACAGCGTGTGCTGAGGATCTTAAAAAAGCTGGTCTTAACATACCTGTGGCTGATGCGATGATCATAGAGGCAGTGGCAGAACAGGAGGCCGAAGAAGCTGAAGAAGCTGAAGAAGTCGAAGAAGTCGAAGAAGTCGAGGAAGTCGAGGAAGTCGAGGAGGCCGATAAAGTCGAGTGCTGCTTGCCGGCCGATCAAGACGAAACAGATTTAGATGAGTATGGTGAGTTAATCACTGAACCATCAAAAGACGAGCCAATGGGGTTCGTTGAAAAGGTTAAAGCTGCGATCATTGGTCGCGGTGGTTCTGATGCGCTGGCAGAGTCTGCCAAGCTGCGCGGAACTATTAATTCATTGGAGGCTAAACTAGCTGACAGTGAGCATGCTCTTAATGAAGTGCGCGAGGAAGTCGCAGCAAAAGTTAATGAGCTAACAGCACTACGCGCCGATCAGGCGAGCGTGTTGGATCTCGTTACCGAGGCAGGGTTCGCGCCTGATGTGGCTGCGTCTATGCCTATGCCTGACGGCGGTGATGGGGATGAGATCAAGGCAGCGGAAGCAGCACTTGCTGATGCTGAAACAAAAGGCGGAAGAGAAGTTTATGCAGCGGTCAAACGCTTGCAAGATCTCCGCAATCAACAATAACTACAAATATATAGAATAATATTATGGCTACAAATCTAGCTCCATCCGAAATTCTTGTCCAAACCATCGATGCGTTCAAAAAGCGTGTTCCGGCTCTGGGCATGATGTCTACTGACTTTTCTGACTCTCGCAGTCGCAAAGATCAGACTATCAAAGCTCACATCCGCACTCTCCCATCCGTGGGCGATTACGGTGCTAACGGCTATTTCTCCAACTCAAACGATGCACAAACATTGCTTACTGACGTTGATCTAACCCTAGACCAGCACAAGCACGTTACGCTTAACCTCACTCACCTGAAGATGCTTTCTGATGACAAGCGTAATACTCAGATCGGTGACTCAGCCTATGTTTTGGGTAAGTCAATGGTTGACTCAGCACTTGCTAAAGTTACCGCTTCAGCCTTTTCAACCTCCGAGGTTGTTTCTGTTGCTAACAGTGACTTTGATGCCTTAAACAGCGCGCGTAAGAACCTTGTTCAGCAAGGTGCTAATGTCGATGCTCTCTATGGTCTTGTAAACAGCGATTTCGCTGCAAGCCTTAATAGTGATACACGCATCGCTTCTAAGGACTTCCGTGGGCAAGAGACTACTACCTCTGGTCTTCATGTCCTCAATGGTGTAGCTGGTTTCCAGCAGATTCGTGAATACGCTGATCTCCCTGCAAATGGTGAAAGCCTTTCAGGTGTGTTCTTCGATCCCCGCGCAATCTGTTTGGCTACTCGTCTGCCTAGTGACAGCACTGATCTGGCTCGCTCACTTGGCGTGCCTAACATCGCTGACACTACCGCCGTGACTGACCCTGAGTCAGGACTTTCCTTCTTAGGAATCATGCACATGCAACCTGGCACTCTTGATCTGTTCCTCACTGTTACTGTGCTTTACGGATCAACTGTTGGTGGTTCTGCTCTTGAGAACAGCGGTTTCCGCATCACATCAGCTTAACATTTATCATTATGCACATTGCGATTGGATACCAAAGCGTCAAGGGTTACGAAAACCCAAAGATGTTATATTGCGGTGAAGACCGTGGTGTAGCACTATCATTCACTGAATCTGCTGCTGAAGGCATTGCTAGGGTTGAGATTTTCTCACATCCTATCCCTGCCCAGCGCAAATTCTTTGCAGCACAAAAAGCAACTCCGGCGAAGGGAAGCAAGAAAGTTGTAAAGAAGGTGACGGAAGATAAGTAAGCTTTACGGCTTGTATTAACAGTGACTGACCTAGCTACGGCTAGGTCAGTTTTTTTTTGGCTTTGACATGGTGGCTATTTGTATGGACGAGGGTTATCGTAGTTTTTTGACTAAAGGACAGGCTTTTTTGGAGGATTTGTTTGGCGGGCAACTTGTGTGGAACGGTAGAAATTATTCTTGTGCTAATTCTGGATCTCGTAATGGCGATCAGCTTGAGGACGGCGGTTTTGTCGAAGTTGGCAATCGAAATGTTAGGATCTTGAAAACTTCTATGGTAGCTCCCCCGGTTATAGGTGAGCTAATGTTTCTTAACGATCAGGAGGTTCGTTTGGTCGAGATCGGTGATCGCGAGTGGGATGTGGCTTGGCATTTGCAATTTCAACCAGTTCGCGGAGAATGAGGGTTAAAGTCACGATTAGCGATAAAGAGATCAATAAGCAGCTAAAGAAGCTGGCTAAAAAGGCTGGCCTAGTTAATAATGATTTTGTTGATTATGCTGCGGGTGTAGCGCAGAGGCGGGTCGTGATGAATGTGCAACCATTTGGCCCGCCTAGTAAAAAGGGTAAGCCTAAATCATTAGGTGAGGGTGCGGTGAAGAAGAGCTTATTCAATGCTTTTCAGGTGGTATCGAATAGCTACACAGGTAGTGATTTGGTTAGCGGTTTAAGTGAGATGCACCAGTTGCATCAAAGAGCAAGAAACAGCCGAGGTCGTGTTGGTCATAAAAGGGCGAACCGACCCAAGGTGAAGTATTCTACATTTCAAACTTACATGCAAAAGGTTATGGACAAGGTTGGGATGGCGAAAGGTGGATTCGCAGATAAGAGCGGTCAGTTGGATAATGGTCGAATCCCGGTATGGGTTAAGCGACATTCTGGTGAGGGAACTGCAACTAGGAAAGAGAAGCATCATGTTGCTGAGTGGAAATTTGCAAATGACAAGTCTTACACCAAAGATGGATACGTTATGGGGGCTTCTAATTTGGACAAGGTGCTTAAGGGTCAGCAAAAGTTTTTAAAGAAGAGCTTGGAGGGTAAGCTGAGGCGAATGGGTAAGCTTTGACATTAGCTGTTTTATTATGACTACGAGTGATAGAGTTCTAGCTGTTTTGGCTGAGTGGATTGTTGAACAGGGCATGCTACCCGCTGATGTGTATCCGCGCCTACGTGACTACGATGGTAAGAAGGGGGCGCTAGAAGTATATTTAGATGCTGATGACCCGGTTGAGCATGAAGTGTTGAGGGGTGTTGATACTATTTCTGGAGAGATTGTGGTTGATGTTAGCGTTGATGATACTACTCAAGATGAGCGTCAAGCATTGTTGAGCTACATTGCTACATCATACGATGTGGATAATTTCATGTCCTGGGCAAATGATCCTAGCGAAGATAGAGGTTTGCTTGCTGGTGAGGATGTTAAGATTTACGACATACGGATTACTCTTGGCGGATCATGGGGTGTTGATGGGCGTAGGCAGAGGGGTAGGATTGATTGGGAGGTAGTAGCCTCACCAATGGTTGCCATTTGACGGTAAGCTTACCTGTTATTATGGCAGCAATCGTATATGGAGATATTAATTTTGGAATGGCCGCAGAATCTGGCCTTTACGTGGAGTCTGTAGACTTCGATACATCAGTGGACACAGTTTTCATTGGAGATGAGCAAGGGGCAGATGTTGCTGGTGCAACATTCAATCCTTCAGCTTCTTTTTCGATTACAGGTTTTACTAACACAGTTGGCAGTCTAACTGCGAAAACAGGTGAAAGTATTGTTTTGGCTAACGCTATTGATTGGGCAGATGTCTTGAGCAATGGTTATACAGGTGGTGGGCAAACTATCATTACTGGAGTCAAAGTCGGCTTGAACCACAAAAATGCGGAATCTAAAGATGTCAGCGGTATGTTCAAACCGTTTTTGGCAGCTTCCGCCTAATTAAATTTAAAAACAGCGGGGTAGAGGGAGTTGTCCCCTGCCCCGCTTTTTATGAGAACTATGAGAAATAATAAAGGATCGAGCTTGAGCCTCGATGATAAGACAAGGACTACAGATATACGGCTAGCGGCCGCTTTAATGTGTGTAGGTTTTAGACCGACCTCTGCGCCGTTTACCATTAAGCGCCCAGATCGTCCTGGTTCATGGATGCAGTTCACTTTCAATGAGATGAGTGATTGCGGTAAGTTTAGGGCTGCTGATTTAATCAAGCATTGGCATGAAGGTGTTAAGTTTATTGATAAAAACCCGGATCATGCTTTTTCTTATGTCATGGCTGCGTTGTTGCAGCACAAGGCTATCATAGATGGCTTAAAGGATTCTGAGGATGTTGCTTTCATTCGTCAGGGTTTATCGGTTGCTATGTTGCCCATGAACGCGACAGCGGAGTGTGAGAGACAGATACTTGGAAGGGAGTCCAAGTGAGCCTTATTGAATATACTTTTTTTAGTAAGCGTCCGAAGATTTCAGGTGTTCAGCTATACCCTCTTACGGCGGGTAGGTTGATAGTGCTGGAGCAAAGAGGAAACCCTTTGGCTGGTGCTGGGACAGATGATAACCCTGATCCGTTTGCTTTGTATGAGGCATTGATGGTTGCTAGTTCTGATTCAGATCAGTTGGCTGAAATGTGCTTGCTTGATGATCATGATTGGAAAAAAGAAGTTCGTAAATTTGGCTTTGATGTGCCAGATGTTGTTCTTACTGATTTTCAAAAAGTCATCGAGGATGAAATGGATGCGATCAAGCAAAGTCAGGTAAAGCCGAAAAAAAAAGCGGCTTCCGCCCCCCGGTCGCGCACGAAGAAGTAAGCGATCCGGCTCCTTGGCTGGCATCTTATGTAGCTAGTTTAGTTAGGTTGAGTGGGTGGAGTTGTGACTACATCCTGTGGATGCTGCCATACAGCACAGGATTGCAGTTGCTGCATGCCGAGTCGATCTACAATAATAATGCGGTTGAGTATGTAATTGCTCGCACAGCCAATCCTGATACGGGGCTGGCCGCGCAATTTGACAAGATGAGGTCTAAGGATTGACAACGCTAGACGCATCATGGCTGCGGGTTTAACATTTTCGATTAAGGGTGATTCGACTGGTTTTGTATCGTCTGTAAAAAAAGCCGAAAAATCAATAGGTAGTCTTACGGATAAGGTTCGGGGTTTTGGTTTTGGTAAGCTTAGTGCTGGTTTTAATAAGGCATCAGCATCGTTAAATTCTTTTGCTAGATCTAGTCAGCAGAAGTTGTCGTTAGCTAAGGAGGTTGCGAAGCTTGATAAAAATCTGAGCGATTTAAGCAAGCGTAAGGCTAAGGTTAATATAGATCTTAAGAGTGCTAAGGCTTTAGCTAAGTTTAAGGATTTGCAGGCTCAAATGCGGGTGTTGCAATCAAAGCCTATGACGGTGAAGATTGCGGCACAACAGCGTGATTTAATTACCAAACTTAAGTCGGCTAAAACAAGAATCCGAACTTTTCAAAAAGACGGTGCAGTTGTTAATTTAAGATTAAATGCAAAACAGGCGCTTGGCAGGGTGAAGGTCTTTGAAGGACAGTTAAAGCGCATAAAAAGTAAGACGATAGTTCTGAAGGCCAAACGCAATAACGTCTTGCCTCAATATAAATCTGATTTGGTTTCTATCAAAGTGGCTGCGGCAGCAATAAAATTTGTTGGCTTTGATAAGTTGAAGCGTAAATACCCGGCTTTGGATAATGTTGCGTCTGGTCTTAAGAAGGTTGGTGTAGCTGCTGCGGGGAAAACGGCTGCGGGTCTTACTAAAGCAGCTAAGGCTATGGACTTTTTGGCAAAATCATCAAAGAGGGCTATACTCAATAAGTCTATAGCGGTTGGAGCCGTGGTGTCTTTGAAGTCATTGAAGGGTGCAGCTACTGTAGCTGGTCAGGCTATAGGCAAGTTGGCACGTAAGATGAAGTCTTTGGGGTCTGCTGGTTCTTCTGGTTTGAGTGCTTTTAAGAACATGACTTTTACTGCCTTTAAAGCTGGTGCTATTGCCGCTACGGCAGCAGTGGCTGGATTGGTTATAGCTATAAAATCGGCGGTATCAAATGCCTCAAACTTAGAAAACCTTGGAGTTGCTTTTACGGCGATTACAGGTAGCGCCACTGGTGCGGCAGATCTAATTGGTCACTTGCGTGAAGAAAGTAAGAGAACTGGTGTTGAGATAGGCTCGATGGCTACGATGGTTCGTAGACTTATGGCAAATGGCATGGATGTTACCGAGGCTAAGAAGATGACATCCTCTTTGTTGGATATATCTGGAACGCTTGGACTTGGAACTGAGGAGGCAAAGTTGCTAGGTATTGCTATCTCACAGGTTCAGGCTAAGGGAGTTGTGTCGATGGAGGAGCTTAGGCAGCAAATTGCTGAGAAGGGTGTGCCTGTTTTTGATGTTTTAGCTCAGAAACTAGATGTCACTAAAGGTAAGTTGATGGAAATGGTCGCTAATGGCGAGGTCGGAGCGGAAGTATTGATGGAAGCTTTTTCAAATCTTGAGGGTCCATTGGCTAAGTTTAGGGGCGGTGCTGAAAAAATGGCTATGACCGCTCAAGGATCTTTCAATCGGCTTAAGGCTACCATAGCAGATGTGTTTGCTGATGCTGGAGCGCCGTTGCTTGACGGTTTGGCGGCGGGTCTTAATGTAATCACTAATAAGATTATTGAGATGGGTTCTAAGCTGAAAGCTTATGCAGAGGCGGCTGGGGTTTTTGTGCGAACTATGGCCAAGGCTTTTCAGCAAGGTAAGATGGGTGAGGTATTAAAACTTAGCTTAGTTGCTGCTGCAAAAGAGTTTGTGAATCGTATGTTTGCAGGTCTTAAAACTGCGGTTTCTTTTACAACAATGGCCATTATTGAAGGTGTTAAATCTGCGTTCAGTAAAGTAACTGATATGAATTTCTGGGTTGGGGTTGTTGAAATTTTCAAAAGTGCTTGGACTCTGTTGAAGGCTGTAGGTTTGGAGGTTGTGGCGGCTATGCCTGGTAGTGGTGACGCACAGAGAAGGGCTGCTGACTCTGCTTTCAGTTTGTCTAGGGCGCAGTTTGGTTTTGGTATGAGGCAAATGGAAAGGGCTGGCGATGGTCAGTCTATAGGTGGCATCTTGAGTACCGCTCTTGAGGCTGCTTTGGGTGAGTATCAAGAGGCTATGAACAATCCATTGTTGAACAACACAGATGAACTTGAGCGGTTGAAGCAAATTTATGAAGAAATGCGTAAACTTGCTGAAGAAGATAAAAAGAAGCGACAGGATGCGATGAATGAAATTGCGCCGCCTGATGAGTTTAAGCGCAAACCTAAAGAGGAAAAAGGTGGGGTTGTGGGATTCATTAAGCCTATTGTTACGTCTATGCAGCGAATTGGTGGAGCTTCCATCAAGGGGGTCACAAACAACCTAAATAAAACTAGAAACGATCTATTGCAGAAAATGGCCAGTTCGCTTGAGATTATAGAAAAGAAGGATGCCGTTGGTGATAAAAAGGATGCAAAGGGTTTTACCGAGCGAAAAATCACGGATGCTGACCTAAAGGATATGACTATCGAAAAAAAGGTGGCCAAGGTGGTGGGTAAGGCGAGCGGCTCAAATATTGGTAGTGCTATAAACTCCATCACGGATGAAATACTCAACATGATGCCAAAGAAGAAGGATTCTGGTGTTAGTAAAAAAGATCAGGGTGTCGGGGCTAAGGTGGCTGGAGTTGTGGGCAAAGCTGTAGGCTCAAGTATACGCCCGGCTATTGGCACAGTTAATGATGCTATGAAGAAGATGATGCCGAAGCAAAATGATCCTGTAGCTAATGCTGATCCATTTTTAAAGCTAGATGAACAACGTAATGCTTACCTGAAAAGTATAGATTCTCAGATAAACAAAATTGGTGGTCCCGCTGTTTTTGGCTAGGCTGTTGACAGATCTCATCGTTATGTATGAGTAATGTTAATTTTTATGGCTCGCGTGGGAAGCTGGTCAAAAACTGGAATATCTCAATCGAGAGGACTAAGGAAAAAATCTGGACGGTGGTTCAGACTTATCATTGCCATAGAGATGATGCGGTAAGATTGATGCCACGGATAGGGGCTAGGCATCCAGATTTCAGTTTTGTTAAGCTTGAGGATGTTAATGTATCTGGAATGGAGGGTGATTGGGTTGATATGCAAGCCCGGTATGTAGGAATTGATCCTGATGATGAGGCTTATACAAGGGGCTTAAGGATGAATACAGGCGAGGAGCATGTGGCAACAAATCGTTATTTTAGTGATGTTCCTGAAGATGATAGAAATGAGGCGGTCAAGCTTGCAACGCAACCTCCTAAAAACAAAGATGGTTCGGTTAAAGTAATCGATATCACAGGTTGGGACTTGATAGGTGGTGATGGTGGAGATCGTGGCAATAAGCTAGAGTTGTATGAGATGATTCAGGGTGGTATTGAGGCTTACTTAGAGCCGCGCATTGAGTTTTTTCATCGTTATGGTTCTGAGGAAATGCCTGATGATTTAAACAATATAGGAAAGCGTGGTGATGTTCCTGAAGGATCTCCTCCAATTAATTCGGAGCGTGAATGGTTGTTTACAGGTTACAATATCACTGAAAAAGCTAAGGACGTTTTTGACATAGAAAAAACGTGGTTGTTGAGTGGTCCTGGTGGTTGGAATGAAAAGCTTTATCCCGGTGTAGTAGCACAATAGGACTATGGTAAGAAAAGTCCCAGATAAGGTTCGCGTTGGTGAGCCAATTAAGGCCGAGGATTATAACCTCATCATCGATGGCTTGCGTTATCTTTTGAGTGCTGAGGGTGTTGTCAGTGATTACGGTAATGATGATACTGTTTCTTTAAATGCCTTTCACCCTCAAATTGAGTGGGCTGGTAAGGATGAGCCTGAAAAATTAAGGGTAGTTTTTGAACAGGCGCATGTGCATTGCGTGGTTAGTAATAAGAAGTTCCCTGTTTTTCGTTGTGAAGAGGAGTTTGAGAAGGTTGTGGCAAATGGCGATTCCTTTGATCTATTGCTTTATATCGACCCCAGCACCAACGCTTGTAAGGGTGTTAAGTTTGTTAATGTGCTTGATGAGGATGCTGCTGATCCTTGTGTTGGTGGTAGTGGTGATAACCTTGATCCTGTTGATACTGATGGCGATGTTGAGAGGTTTAGAATCATTGATTTCAATTTGGTCGAGGCGGAATCACAAAGTTCTGGTGAGCAAGCTAGACCTGTGTGGGACATCAAAACATTTTATCAGTCAGATGTAATATGGAATCCCGGTCCCAAGTGTCGTTTTGGTGTTGAGTGGGATCGCCCCTCTGTTCATGGGGGTAATGTTAAGACTACTCAGGTATATGTTAATGAGGGAACAGCTAGTTTTTCTAACATTCTAGCAAAGAGGTGGAAGCCGTATTTCCCAAGCTGGCAAGGTGCGAGTTTAGAGACTAGACCAAGGATTGCTTTAGATCTGGAAGGTTACATGCAGGGCAAATCCACTGGCACTTACTTTTTGGTTGGTGGGTTTTGCCAAAATGGCGGCGAGGTTAAGTTGTTAAGCCAAGAGGAATATGCTGAAGTATTAGGTCAATTTCCTGAAGATGCTTTCATTGTTGATATAGCAGAGGTTGTTATCGATTTGATACCTATAGATGAATTTGATGGGTACAATGAAGCTAATCCGGCGCAACCAACACAGGGTGATGCTTGGACTATTGTCGATTTAAGACAGCTAATTTGCTCAGATGTAATAATGTCTGAAATCCCCCCTTGTGGTGGTGAAGATCCTGGTAGTAGTTCTAGTTCTAGCTCTGGCTCATCATCCGGCTCTCCATCAGGATCTCCTGATGGCTCTGGTGATGGATCAGGATCAGGCTCAGGTGGAGGCTCAGGATCAGGTGATGGATCAGGCTCAGGCTCAGGTTCTGGCTCAGGCTCAGGTTCTGGTGATGGATCAGGTTCTGGTGATGGATCAGGTTCTGGTGATGGCTCAGGTTCTGGTGATGGATCAGGTTCTGGTGATGGATCAGGTTCTGGTGATGGATCAGGTTCTGGTGATGGATCAGGTTCTGGTGATGGATCAGGTTCTGGTTCTGGTTCTGGTTCTGGTTCGGGATCTGGTTCAGGATCAGGTGGTGATTCTGGGTCAGGATCAGGTGATGGGTCGGGTTCTGGGTCTGGCCCAGTTCCCCCGAATCCGAGTGTGCCTGGTGAATGTCCAGAACTTGCGTGTCTTAATATTGATGGTGAAGATATCACTACTGAGTTTGGAACTTCATCGTTTCAGGATTCTGAAGGCGGTGGTTTCACAGAGCATATATGCAGTTATTTTGTAGGGGATTTTAGGGTTGAGCAGCGTCAGATTCTTAAAGTAGTTGATGAGAATCTCTGGGACGGTTTAAATAATATAGAGGCATTAGATTTCATCAGGGATGACGCGGGTAATGTTGTGCCTAATGCGGTAACTACAATCTCAAATGAATTTGGTGAGGTTGATGATCCTTCACATACTTTTCAAGGTCAGATAGGTGATTTCGATGAAGAGATCGAGTTAAGCGGTGTAAATATTAAGCCGTGTGGTTCGGGGTCTGGTTCTGGTTCTGGTGGTAGCTCAGGAGATACTGGTGATTCTGGTGGTGATTCTGGGGGTGGTTCAGGTGGTAGTTCGGGTGGTAGTTCGGGTGGTGGTTCAGGTGGTAGTTCAGGAGGAGGTTCTGATGGTTCAAGTGGTGGCAGTGGTGATCCTAGTGGTTCTGGTAATGATGAGGATCCTTGGCCCGGTGATCAGTCATGTATCAAGGTTAATGGTGTGCAACAGTATGCAACACCAGTAAATGACTTGATTGATGTTTTACCTGAGACTTACAAGTGGACTTATTCTTTTGATGATGCTTTTGTTGGGATTACACCATCAGGGACTGTAAATTTAAAAGATGAGCCGTTTGGTGAGATTCTTAAAACTTATCCAGATTTGGATAGTTTTTTAGCGGCACTTGATGAAGGTATCGAGGACGATTATTTAAAGAATTTCGAGCGATGTGGTTCGGGTAGTTCTAATTCAGGTTCTAATGGTTCTAGTGGTGATGGCTCAGGTTACGGTGGGTCAGGTGGTTCTGATTCTGGTTATGGCTCTGGTGGGTCAGGTGGTTCTGACTCTGGTTCTGGAGGTGGTGGTTCTGGTGGTGGCTCAGGTTCTGGTGATGGCTCTGGTGGGTCAGGTGGAGGCTCAGGTTCTGGTGATGGCTCTGGTGGTGGCTCTGGCTCTGGTGGTGGCTCAGGGTCTGGTGGAGGATCTGGTTCTGATTCTGGGACGAGTAAGGACTCCGCTATTGTCCCGGTAAACTGGACTCCTACTGGTTACGTGGCGCTATACACCTTGGAATCCCCTGATGTGCGTTTTGAGGATGTTATGGTTGTTGAGAATCATAATAACTTACGCAAATGGAGTGTTCCTATATGCGGAAGATACAAGAGTGTCTGCGAACAAGATACATTCAGTGTGGTAAGTGTGACTACTGATAAGCCTGTTTCTATTGGTGTATCGATTACGTCTGATGGGCTATTGAATTTTGAGGGATCATTTTTGCCGTGGAACAGGCCAAAAAGGGTTGTGGTTAAAATTTCTGCTATCAGAAGAGGATTCAAGGGTGTTAGGTTTGAGGCAAAAACTTCACAAGAGTTTGCGGCAAACGAGAAAAGATTAGCTTTAGATATCTAATGGGTTTTTGGATAGATCCAGACGGTAATGGTGTTTTCATACCTGATTGTGATCCTTTGCCTTGGGATCCAAGTAAGAATGGCGCTGGTGAACCTTATGATCCTAACGACCCGGCTTGCGTTGGGGGTGGTGGTTCTGGATCGGTTTATGGTAGCAGTAAGAGTAGTTCTAGTAGTAGTAGTTCTGCGTCTAGCTCAAGTAGCTCAAGTAGCTCAAGTAGCTTAAGTAGCTCAAGTAGCTTAAGTAGCTCAAGTAGCTCAAGTAGCTCAAGTAGCTCAAGTAGCTCAAGTAGCTCAAGTAGCTCAAGTAGCTCAAGTAGCTCAAGTAATTCAAGTAGCTCAAGTGCTTCAGGTAGTTCAGTTTCGTCTGGTGGTGATTGTCCTAAGTATTGTGCCTTGTTTGATTATGGTGGGGTTAAATATCCAGTCACTTTTACAGGCGTATATGTCCCCGATTTATACTTCAGTGAAGAATTAGGTATGTATGTTGGGGGATGTGTTTTTTCAAGTCCTCCCGGTGTGTCCCCTTTTTACACGATGCAGCAAGCTGGTGATGGCGTGTGGGTGTTTAGAAATTCACAAGGTGAAGTTTTCGGAACAAGTGATAGCCCGGTTGGTGAATTTAACTCTAAAGTTGAATTTTTTGATGATGAGTGTCCACCAGATTCTTCTGGCTCTCCACCGCCTCCGCCCCCACCACCATCATCCTCATCAGGATCATCATCCGGTGGTAATTCGGGTTGTATCTGTGTGCGTTGGTATAAAACAGACGATCCAGATAATGAGGATGAACAGGGTGAAGATAGTCAGTGTAGTGACCTTGTAGATCTTTGTCTTATGATCCCTCCTGGCACTCCTTGTGATGTTAAGGGTTATAACTTTTTCATACTGGGTGGCCCACTTGATAACAGTAGCTTGGTGATCGAGACAGAGGGTCCAAATGCTCCACGAAAGTATTTTCGGTCTGGTGAAATCATTGAAGGTAGCTGGGATTATGGTCAGGAAATTGTTAGAGGTGATTACACATATACCATATCAGATGGTGAATGTGATTCTTCATCTAGCTCTAGCTCTAGCTCTGGCTCTGACCCTTGTTGCACCCCAAGTTCTGCGGATGCGTTTTTCGAGTTCTATCATTTTTATGCTAACCGTCAAGTAACAGTCAACACAAGCCTTGGTAGGAGTGGGTGTAATAGGTATGTAGCAGAAAGTCCCCTTTTTGAAAATTGTGGTGGCTATTATCAGTCAAAAGAATGGTTTATAGATATAGTTTACGATGGGACAAGCTGGAGGGCTACCCTTGGCACAGAGTGCTTTGCTGCCATCTACCAGTTTACAGGTGGAAATGATCCTTGTAATCCATCAGGTGAATATACACCTGACAGTAATTTTAGTAATGGAGAATTGACCGTAACTGTATAAAAAGCATGAGTAGTATTTATATACATATACCCAAAACCGCTGGCACTAGCGTGGCTTTTGCTATGGGGGTTGGTAGGAATCATTACACGTATCGTGACTTGAAAGATGATGGTCGGCTTGTGGGTAATTATGTCTTTACATGTGTTAGGAATCCTTATGATCGAGCGGTTAGCTGTTACTATTACATTAAGCATATTGTTCAGCTTGCTAAGTCAGAGGGGCGCAGTTTCCCTCATTTCATAGACGATGCAGTAGATGTTAGTGATTTTTGGGCAAATTATACAAGTGGCAATCGTTTTGAAATGTTATTCAACAATGTTATCTATTTAAAGCCTCAGTATAAGTGGCTTGAAAATGATTATTCTGGTTACGTGTCGAATAGGATCGATTTTATAATGAGGTATGAAAACTTGGCCGCTGATTGGTCACACATACAGGATCTTTTTGGGTATCAAGACTTGGGCAAGGAGAATGAGTCGGTGCTACGCGCTGGGCAAAATTGGGGAGATGTTTTATCCCATGATGCTAAGTTGAGAATTAGCTCATTATATGCGCAGGATTTTGCAAGGTTCGGCTATTCTGATGCTGAGGTTTGACAATCGGTAACTGGTGGATGAGTAATGAAAATAGCGTAGTTGGGTCAGTGAATAGGGCTGATGGAAGTTTGGATAGGCAAAGCCCTGGTGCTGGTGTTGCTTCGGTAGACCAAGGACAAGCAAAGAGTAAGGTTAATTTGTATGATTACTTTTCTGATGTTCAGGTTGTGCATCTTGAAAAGTTTCCGCAGAGATGGCTCAGGTTTGAGGAGAGGGCAAAGGCTGTTGGTGTTTCTGGTTATAAGAAGTTTAAGGCGGTGCTTGGTGATGCAGCTAATCCTCCGATTTGGTGGAGGGCTGGTAATGGCGCATGGGGATGTATGATGAGTCATTTACATATCGTTCAGAATTATTTAACTCGCGGTGATGATGGTCATCTTTTGGTTTTTGAAGATGATGCTCTTTTTTCTGAGGACTTTGCTCAACGATTGCCTGAGATCATGGAAGAGGTTGGGGATGATTGGGATATGCTTTACTTTGGAGGTCAGCATTTACACACGCACAGGCACAGGCCGTGGAAGTGCAAAGATAATAAGAATGTAATTAACGCTTATAACGTAAATCGGACGCATGCTTTTGCTGTAAATAAAAGATTCGCTGTGAAGTATCAGCAACATATTATTCATGCCCCGGACTATATTGATTATAATTGGGTAGCGCATGTTGATCATCAGTTAGGAGTTCTGCATGAAAAGGGGCAGTATAAGATTTACGCTGTGACTCCTTGGATCAATGGTCAAGCCGCTGGTAAAAGTTGGACTTGTGGTCGTGAAACAAATGATCATTGGTGGCAGATCGAGCCAAAGCAGATTGTTCACAAGTGAAGTCCTAAAAAGTAAACGCAGTTTGCGTTATTAATTATGGCAAAAAATATACATTAAACTTGTGTAGGAGTTGACATACGTCAGACAAGCTATGAGCAAGATATTGCATCAAGTCTGGATTCAAGGGGAGAGTGAACTACCACAAGAGTATATTAAATCTAGGTCTAAGTGGCGTGAAGACCTCCCAGATGATTGGGAGATGATGCTTTGGGATAATAACATGGCGCGTGAGAAGTGGCATGACTATAAGGAGGTCGAAGCCTCTTGCAGCTCGCACGCTATGCGAGGAGACTTAATTTTGGCTCGCGCTCTTCGTGATTACGGCGGATTAGCCTGCGGTGCAGATGTTATCCCTAACAATATACCTGATCTGCTGAATTTTGTATCCAGCACTGATACTATGATTGTGACCAATCCAAAGGGTAAGGCTTGCTCAAATGGTATTACATGGTTTCGTGATGTTGAGCATGAGTTTTGTTCGTGTGTTTGTAGATATCAATTACTTTACCGTGACAAGCTCCCAACTGGCAATGTTTGGCATCTAACGGGTCCTGGTGCGTGGTGGGGCGCACTCGCAGTTGGACAATGGAACTTGACTATGGTTACAGATCGAAAAGCCTTTACTCACTTATGTAGAGATATAGGAAAAGAGGCTTCAAATCCCGAAGGATGGGTAAATCCAGTCTACGCGGGTAGTTGGCATTAGTATGAGTAGTATAGATAAATACCAAGAACGGTATCTTGCTCATCAAGCAAGGAAGAAGGATGTTCTTATCGAGATAGTCAGGCAAAGGCATAGCAATAGGATGTTTGCACCAGAGCCTGTGAGTGATAAAGATATTAATGAGTTATTGATGGTGTGTGATTTTTGTCCATCATCGTGTGATAGGTTGGGTATTGATAAGGTCGTGGTAAATGGGAGGGATGATAAGAATCTCTTAGGTGGTTTGCTTGTCGGTGGTGTTGGTTGGATTCACAGGTCTTCACACATCATACTTTTATTTGCAGATAGAGTTGCTTACAAGGCGGGTGATGAAGTCGGGTTCATGCCTTACTTAGATGCTGGGGTGGTAATACAGCAACTTTACCTAACGGCTACCAGCATGGGTCTTCATTGTGCTTATGCGAACCCCAACATTAGGGAGAGGCACAGGGTATTTATGGAGGATCTTTATGGTGATCGTATATTTTGCGGTGCTTTTGCAGTTGGGCATCCTTTTGAATCATGACTGCGATTGACGCGATGATATCAAGTTATGCGCTTCTATTACGATCTTGATCTGGGTCAGTTAGTTCAGACCCCCGGCTACCCCAATCCACTAAATATCGTTGATTTCAAAAGGGGTGATGCTGCGGAAATTAGGCTTGGATTTTATGAGGGTGGTCGGCAAGTTTCGATAGGATCTTCGGCTGTTTTAGAGTTCGCTTTAAAACCAGTTGGCAAATATGATCTCGACCCTGTTGTTTCGAGTGATGATTGGACTTACGGCGGTGATGAGACTCCTGAGTATATCTGTAGTCCATCATTTAACACCATAGCTCTCAACGCACTATTTAATCATGCTGATGCTGATTACGAGAATGATATCAGTAGTGTTGATCTCATGTTTGAAATTACGTGGAGCGTTGATCTTGGTATTTCATGGGTATCTACAGATACAATTACGGCGCGTGTCTATAATGATGTGATCAAGGGTATTGAGGGTGTTCCTTTACAGGGTCCACCAGCTTACCCTACCTCTGCTGTAATACATAATTTGACAGATAACATAACCGTCACTGAGCCAATAAATCTGGATACATTAGAAGGTCTGCAAGGCCCAGCGGGTGCAGATGGAGCAACAGGCCCAGCGGGTGCAGATGGAGCGACAGGCCCAGCGGGTGCAGATGGAGCGACAGGCCCAGCGGGTGCAGATGGAGCAACAGGCCCGGCTGGTGCTGATGGTGCTGATGGTACTGACTCAACTGTGCCTGGTCCACAAGGCCCAGCGGGTGCTGATGGTGCAGACAACGCAACTCTCGATTCTGTCACCAGCAACGGAGCAACTACAACCAATGATATTACTGTAGGAAATCGCATCATAACTGGCAACAATGTAGCCAGTGGTGCAACAGCTACAGCCATAGGGGGGCAAAACAATACAGCTAGTGGTCAAAGTGCTGAGGTTCTAGGAGGTGATGGTTCGACTGCTAGTGGTCAAGGCTCAAGTGTGATTGGTGGTAGTAATCACCAAAATGCAGCAAACTGGACAGCTACAGTTGGAGGTTTGAATCAAACAGTTGCAAGCGGAGCAGCTAGGGGTGCTATTTTGGCGGGTTTTGGTCACAATTTGAATCACTCTGATTCTGTAATTATTGCTGGAAACACCATAACGTCAGACGCACCCAATACAGTTTTTGTTCCGAACCTAAATGTTAAAGACGGATTTAAGATGCCAACAGGCGCAAGCGATGGTGAAGTTCTAACCACTGACGCGAATGGCGTAGGCACATGGCAACCCGCTTCGGGTGGTGGTGGCGGTGGCTCAAGCGTTGTGGCGAGTTATTACGATGATGCTCTTGTTCTCGCTAAAACAACTGGTGCAAACGAAATCTACGACATCACAGGTCTATCCTATGCGATGACTGCGGGCAAGATGTATCATGTAAAATGCTACTACTGGCACTCCAGTGGCGGTTCTACTCTTTCGGGAGGTTCTAATAGCTGGCCAGCTAGTGCATCTTACTGCGATCTTGGTTTTATTCCTTGGGGTAATACTGATGGGGTGAGGCAGGGGTTTCAGGGCTGGTGGGGTGACGATAACGCAATCACACCAAGCAATACTTTTTCATACGCTCCGTGGGCTTATAATGCGACAAAACACCAATGCGATTTGGGTTATTATGGCTATAATGGATGGGCAAGGCTTGAGGGTATCTTCACTGCTCCTACAAGCTCAACCTTTACCCCTACCATCACCATTTATGGGGATCATAATGCAGGATCACTTACGGTTGCATTTCAAGGTGTCATCCATGAAATCGGATAATGAAAACTTACGTCATTAGCTTAAAGGAAAGATCGGACAGGCGGGAGAAGTTCTCCCTGCCTTTTGATTATGAGTTTCTTTTGCAAGACAGGGTGACGGGAGTTCATGGTGTTCGTTGGTGTTTGGCAAACCTTGGTTGTATGCTTGGTCATAGGCAAGCAATCCAACTAGCAAAAGAACAAGGGCTGGACGAGGTTCTTGTTCTGGAGGATGACGCTAAATTAGAGAATGGGATTCCAAATAAAATGCCCCATGCTGTCACTTTTCTAGGTGGTGATAAACATCATGGTTATATCGTCGGTAGCCATGCTGTGTATTACCATTCATCCTCATTTGACCCTCTACTTGAGTCATTACCAACACTTGAGCAGTTACAAGATTCAAAGCATCCACCGATGCTTGACCCCTACGACTTATGGCTAAGTCGGCAAGGAGTGGGGTATGCAAATTCATTCATTTCTTTTGATGAAGAAAACGGAGACATCCCCCACGGAGGTAAAATCAAACAAGAACTATTAACAGCATAACATTATGGAAAATGCAGAAGAACTATTGGCAAGACAATCGGCAGATCATGAAGCATGGCTTAACAGAGTCCCTGACTCAGTAACAAACTATCAGATCAAACAAGCACTCAACACTGTCCCTCAAGATCGGACAGCCGTTGAAGCATTGGTGGCTGCTAGTGAAGATCAGAACTTAATAGACGGCTGGAATCATGCAGCCAGCTTCAAGAAAGATCACGCATTATTTATTGGGGCTGTGGCACTACTTGGTTGGTCGCAGGAGAAGGTGGATGACTACCTCAAGCTTGCCGTTACCTTTGAATAGCTTTGACGTAACTGCTCATTGTATGAAAGCGATTCTCAGTAGGCTCAAGGAGCCAAGCACTTGGAAAGGTTTAATTAGTCTAGCGGCTATCGCTGGCTGGCAACTAAACATGGCACAGGAGGAGCAGATTGTTGCAACGGCACTTTCGTTAGTAGCACTCATCGAAGTTTTAAAAGTAGGTAAATGAAAAAGTTATTTGCGATTATACCCTTACTTGCTTTTGCCTCATGTGGTCAGGACTTTGATCTAGGCCCGGTTTCCGTTGGTCTACATACTGAGTTTTACGAGGCGGAGTATTCCAGTAAGGGAGGCTTGTCGGTTACGGTCATACAATCCTCTGGAAAGTAATGGGTTTTGAGCTAGTAGGGAAGGTTTTTGATATTCCTAATTTTGAGGAGTATTTGACAACGGTGGATATGTCTTGGGCTGATAGTGTCTGTGTGCATCACACTGCTAGTCCCAGCCTAGCGCAACGTCCTGAAGGCTGGAAAATAGAACACATGTTTAACTTGGAGGATTATTACAGCAATCAGTTGGGCTGGAGTTCTGGCCCACATTTGTTCACCGATGAGGAGTCCATTTTTGCAATGTCATCCTTGTGGCGCAGGGGCGTTCATTCAGTTTCTTTTAATCATCGTAGCATAGGAATCGAGTGCTTAGGTAATTATGATGATGAGGATCCTAAGAGTGGTCGCGGTCTGGCTTGCATGCGTAACACGGCGATGACAGTAGGATTGATACTGGATGCTATGGGGCTACCAGCAAATGAAGAAACTGTTTTGTTTCATCGCGATGACCCATCGACAAACAAAACTTGCCCCGGTAGAAAGGTGGACAAGGATTGGTTTTTGAGCCTGATAAATTGTGCTATTGAAGAGCTTACAATGGAGCAACGCATGGAGCGTGTAGAAACACATCTTGGACTATGATCGCTGCTGAAAATATTACACTCTGGGCGCGAGAGGGCGGTTTGATTGGTTTGGTTTTATTTTCGCTGTTCGCGTTGATTTTGCTGTTCATCCATGTTCTTTCTCGAAAAGACAAGTCTCACACTAATTTCATCGAGCGAATACTTAGCTCTGAAAAAGAAGAGCGCAGAGAGATACACGATCAGCATACTAACACATATAACCGTCTTAGTAACTCACTTGATAATTTGTCTGATGAGTTGAGAAAAAGAAAAGGTAGCTAGAATTTTACTTTTTTGGCTAATTGTAAGCCATGTTCGTCCCTTACGTGACCATAAACTCTTGCGGCTAAGGAACCACCGTCACTATGTCCTAGCCATTTGCCTACTGTGGCAAAATCTACGCCACTTTCGATGCACCTAGTGGCAAAGAGATGTCTGAGGTCATAAACTCTCATGTGATCGATCTCCAGACGTTTACAGGCGTTTCTGAGTGCTATGCGGGGAGTCTTGATGTAGAAAACTTTGCCCCCTGGTTGTCTTTTCTTGCGTATGATTGGCTCAAGGGCTTCAATTATTGGGATCATTCTTTCCCGCCTGTTTTTTGTGCCTGACTCCCCTCCCCTCACGGTGATTCGATCTACACCAACGTCTTCCCAATTTAGCTCCATTACCTCACTAGGCCGCATCCCGCAGTATGCTATCCATTCCATGAAATCGGCTGACTCGTTGCTGTGGCGCTTTTTTTGTAGCCTTACGTGGTTGATCAGCATTGAGAAGTCTTCAGGGCTTGGCATGCGTTTTATTTTTTCGACTGCTTTGACTCGTTTAAGATTCTTGGCTGGATTTGTTTTTCTGTAGCCAGCATCTATTTGTAGTTCTAATACGGCAACCAGACTGCTCAACAGGTTGTTTACAAAAGTTGTGTGATATGTTTTAGCGATCTTTTCCCACCAAGTGCGTATTACTATCTCCCCGGACATGGCTGGTGGTGAGTCGCATGGTAGTGTCTTTCTCATGATCATGGAGCAACGCTTCCAATAATCTTTGGTAGATTCTTTGATATCTGGTCGTTGTAATTGTTGGTTTAGCCAAGAATCAATGCAACCCCCTAGCGTGTCTAAGCCTGTAATATGTTCGCTGGGCTTGTCTTCATCTTCTTTTAAATCTCTTATCACCAACGGTAGCTTGACTCGCGCGATTTCTAGTTTTTTTGTCTCTAGGCTTTTGCGGATAGTTTTGCCAGCAATCTTAATTTGTGCGTAATACACCCCGCTTGCGACTCTGCGGCGCATGTTGGTAATTCTAGTTGATGACCATTCACCCATGCCCCAAAGTTGGCTGTGAGGTCTATTATTGTCCATTAAAAAGCAAATGGGGATACCAACAAGGGATACCAACGAAGTCAAAACCAACGCGCTTTTTGCGCGCAATCCTTTATTTTATAAGGTAGGGCTGACAGGACTTGAACCTGTGACCAAAGGATTATGAGTCACTGTTTAATATGTGACACATGTTGACAAATAGTGACAAATCAGTGCTTTTGACCGATTGCGCAATGCGAAAAACGGCACTATGTGACAGGATATGACAGTGCGGGGATACCAACAGGGATACCAACACCAAAGGCTCGTCTAATATTCAAGACCGAAGAGTTTTCGCCCATATCGTGATATGGAAAGTTTTTGTTCCTTGGCATCTTCCGCAACTTTTTTGAGTTCATCCTCTGTGACTCTCACTGCTATAGTTTTATTGCGGTGCAAATGTTTTGGTTTTTTTGCGGGGTGATTCTCCCCGGCTTGGCCAAGCTTAACTGGATTGAGGTTATCTTCGGTCATACGTAATACTTTATGTCTAATTAATTTTTAGTCAACACCAACGGCATCTCAACACCAACGGCATCTCAACACCAACGGCATCTCAACACCAACGGCATCTCAACACCAACGGCATCTCAACACCAACGGCATGTCAACACCAACGGCAT
>Ga0206677_10000562_pt1 | contig 35265 bp, 54 predicted proteins | sample M130m12015metaG_FD_155475 | JGI IMG/M metagenome (GOLD analysis project Ga0206677, IMG submission 155475) | Ammonia-oxidizing marine archaeal communities from Monterey Bay, California, United States - M1 30m 12015 | ecosystem: Environmental > Aquatic > Marine > Intertidal zone | place: USA...
TCCACACAATTAAAGGGAGCGGTCCAAGGTCGGACGTTTACGCCTTTGTCGCTGTTGATCTGGATGCTGTGGTCTTTTGCCGGGGAGACGAAATCCTCAAGACGACAACATATGTATCCGAGGCAGAGTTTCTAAACGAAAGCCAATCAATGCAAAAAACTCTGGACAGCTTTAAATAATCTCTTGCGGCTGCGTGAGGCTTTGATTAGAAAGTTTGAGTGGGTGGCTCAACCGTAACCTTTGTTTATTGGTTTTGCGTTACCGAATGTGCCAACATCACGCCACCCACACGATTACTTAGTATTCAACTAAGTTTAAATTATTTTTGAGTTTGTTTTCTAAGTCGGCCTCTTTAATAGAGTTTGGCCCTCTTGTACCCCTAAAAACTATGTTGTGGATTGATCCAGTTGCGCCTCGTCTTTCTGCAAGAAGAACACCAGCCTGATGGTTCACAATACATAAGTCATCTTTGGAAGTGTTTGATGGATCGACCAGCTCATCACAAAATGTTTGTGCTTTTTTTCGTATCGCCGTGTCAAGCTCGCTTGCGTCTTTAAATGTCTGTGCCTCAATATCAATAACGATAACGGCTCTTAAAGGTTTTCCCATTTTGTTCCCTCTCTGGTTATGAGGCTTAATAAATACACCAGTTAAAATATTTTGCAAGTATGTTTATTTAAAGAAAACCCCCGAACCGAAGTTCGAGGGTATGTTCACTTAGCTCTGGGGTTAGTAAAGCCCCTTTGAATATATAATTATATAATAATCGCGCTGTCAACACGATTACTAGAATATAATGCCCACCAGCGCCATCAAACCAGCGCCGCTGATGAAGCCAAAGATGGCTCCGATCAGACCTGCTGCGTTTATCATGCGCTCAAGTTCTTTGTCAGTCATCAATCATCATCCTCAAAGCAGTTATTCAGCGGCTGAATAGGTTGCTTGCTGAACACCCATCGCCATTGGCGCTTGGTGTAGCCCGGCACTTCAACAAAATCACGCACGCGATAGACCTTGTTGGCCTCCCACATTTTCTTGAGATAGCTTGACGTGCGCGGCACACTATCGCCTAGAAGCTCTGCGGCCTCTGCTGCCGTCACACGCTGGTCATACGGGATCAAAGAAAACAGGCGCTTGCCTTGTTCAATGCTGTGCTGCTTGCTTGCATCGGCTGCACGGTGCATAGATGGGGACATTGTGGTCGGCCTGCGTGGACCAGACGGCAGGGCTTCACGTTTGCGCTGGCGATACATGAGCGTTTCAAACTCCCATAGGCAGTGGCCGTATGTAATCTCAAAGCGCTCATGCTTATCCGTCACACCTTCCAGCTTCAGCCTCAATCGCTCGGCTGCGTCTTTTGCATCTCGCGCTTTAGTACGTCGAGAAGCGCTTGCTGCTCTTCCAGCCGCTGCTTCAAGTTTGGCCTCATCGCTGTCTTCTGCTCCGTCAGCATTATGCTGTTGTTCCGCTCCAGCCTTTTTATAATAATCTGAGTTTGGTCCGTATTCACGTTTTTTCCTTTCTAGCTTTATGTTTGCCGCTGAGCATATGCGATGTATTGTTGACGGTGATACGCGCAGCAATTCGGCAGTTTCAATTTGCGACATGCCTTGCTCTGCGCAGGCAAGAACGTGGCGGGTGAGGGCTTCAGGGTCGTATTTCATTCGTCTTCCTCCAAGGGGTCAATCTGGCCTATGCCGCTACAAACTTCACATTCTTCCATGACAGACTCGAAGTCACCATGCCAAGTTGAGCTTTGGCGTACCCAAACATCGCGCTCAACCTCACCTTCGCCATCGCATTCTGGGCAGTTTATCCAATCTTCCATAGTCTTCCTCCTTATACGTTTTTGCATTTGCCTTCGTTGTCAGTGAACCACACATGGCCATCGTTTATAACCATATGGCCAGCGCCAATAAGAGCGTCAACAGCTTGCTTGTATGTAGAGCGTGGATTTGCGGCTGAGGACACCTTGCCTATGAAGTGGTCTTTCAGCGTCTCCTCAGCAATAACCCAATGCGTTCTCGGCTCTGGCCACCCAACCCCTCCGGGGTTTGGTTGCCCGACGCCCTCACCGCGCAGCTGAGTAAACACCTTGCGAATTAAGACTTGGTTCTTTCCCTTAATGCGCGGCTTGTTGGCCTCTTCAATCTCGCTCTCAGTGGCCTGCATAACAGTACAAGTAGTCACGCTGTCACCATCCTCATCGACGCCAAGCTCAATGACATTTAGCTTGAACTGAAATATAACGCCCGTTTCCATGTCGCGCTGTTTCGTGGCTTTGGCTGTGCGCAGGCCAGTGTTCTCATCGTAATCAAGCTCAATCTCTGTGTCGGTCGCGGCGCGCAAACTCGAATGGCCACGCGCACCAGCCGCTTTATCCTTGCCGGAGTGGTGAACCACGTCCAAATGTGCGCTGGTTATCTCGCGCAGCTTATCGCAATTGCCGATAAACTTTGTCATGTCCTCTGGCGAGTTTTCATTTCCGCCAGCCATTGATCGGCTGAGCGTGTCAACAAATATGCACTTCACTTGACCGTGCTTCTTTGAAACCTCGCGGCACAGTTTCTCAAGCACAGCCATGTCAACTTCGCCGTCAAGCAAGTTGACCGGGGCCGGACGCACAGCCAGCTTCACATTCTTATGCTCTGGGTATTTCTTTTTCAGCGCAACCACGCGATTGTGGAATGCCATGCCACCCTCGGTTGCGAGGTATAAAACAGAGCCGCCAATAACCTTGTGGCCATTCCACTCCTCACCGCAGGCAATGTGCCAAGCAAGGTCAAGCGCAAAGAACGATTTGCCCACGTTTGACGGGCCGTAGATCACAGACATTTGACCCTCGCCAAGCCAGCCCTTCACAAGATAGTTTCGGCTGAGCTGTGGGATAGCCTCGTCCGGCATAAAGATTTGATCCATGACGCTCTGCACGGTCAATGCTTTCTTTGCCGCTGCCGGGCCTTGGTTCACCCACACGTCAGAATAATCCCAGCCCTCAATGTCGGGCAGGATGTATTCAACGCCCAGCTCAGAGAAAGCGCGCTCGCACTCTTTGCGTCCGGCGTCGTCGTTGTCGCCTGCAATAACCAGCTCTGCATCTGGCTTGGCTTGTTGCAGGTTGTCAATCACGGCTAAAATATTGCCTGCATTTAAAGCGAACACGCATGGCTTGCCCGTGGCCTCATGCACAGTCGCAGCTGTGGCCCAGCCCTCTGCAACATATGCAAACTCACGAATAGGTCCACCTATGACGCTGAAATTGCCAATCACGGGCAGCTGGTAGGAAAACTTTTTCTTGCCGTCGGCGTCAATGAACTGCGCGCCAACGCGCCTGCCCTTCACGTCAATGATCGGTATGGTCAGAGTGTCGCCGTCAACCTTGGCGTTGTGCAGTTTGATCTTTTTCTTTTCGAGGTACGGGTGGTCGCTCATGGCGTCACGCTCTGGCCAATCAATGTCAACTCTTGCCACCTCCATCTTTGGCGTATGTCCGGGCTGTGGCCACAATGACATATCGCGCAGTCTGTCCTTGATTGATTTGTAGTCATTGCACTTGCGGCAATTAACCATAACCTCGCCGTGAAACTCTTTGATCCAAAACCGATCCGTGCCAGCACATGATGGGCATGGGCCGTGATACTCACCCTGCGCAGTCTTTTTCAACTCAAGATTGCGTATGATGCTGTGGCCGAACTCGCTCCAAAGAGCGGCTGGAAACTTGCTTTCACGGCTAAGATCGGCTACCATTTTATCATACTCCAAGCAGGGGGGTGTTCGCGTATCTATTGTATAGCCCGACACTTTTGTGCCGGGCTATACTTTTTCTTAAAACGGAATTTCGTCGTCAAGGCCAGCATGTGCTGATGACGGTGTTGGCACTGGCATTGCGAATGGGTCATCCACGGCTGCCGCTGGTGTCGCTGTGATGCTGGATGTAAACCCGCCAGACACAGTATCGAACGGATCATCCGAACCCTGCATCTCCGCAAGCTCCAAGACCTGCACAGCTCTGAGACGCAGTGACACGCCGTTCAAGCTACCTGTGTTATACGGCACAACAACGACTGCGACGTTGACCTTGCTTCCGCTGGTCAGCATGAAGTCGTCCGGCAATTTATTGCGCTGAGCATCAACTTGCTTGGGCGGCTGTGTCTTGTCACCACCGTAAGCGCCTTTCAGCTTGCACTTGCCGATAACCTCACCGTCATCGTTGCGTTTGTATGGAAGCATTGATGGCTTCTCTGGCCATTTGCGTTTTGTATCCAGCGCCGCAGCGTTAGAATATGCCTCCATGCAAATGCGATGAAGCTCTTTTGCCTTCTCGTCGGACATTACGAAGCTCATCTCATATGCTGCACCGTCGTCAAACGCATCGCATTTCACTGATTTGTTCTCGTAAGTATCGAACTTGTAGGTGGAATTTAGACGCGGGTAACGCGCGGTGACTTCTGTAATCATGTGTTGCATTGTGCAACTCCTCTCAATGTTGTGCAGCACCCCTGCACTGGGATAGGTTAAAACGCCTCTTCACTGTCCATCCATGCGGGCAGGTGAATAGTGTTTAAGTCTGGCCACTTTGTGCCGTATTCCTCTGTTTCGACCGCCTGCTTTATGTCAACCAATGCAGAAAGCATACGGTTGTGAGCGTGGCGCAAATACATCTCAGAAAGCTCGTGGCACGCTGTGACGTGTGGCGCGTCCTTTTCGATACAGAGGAAGATAAAGTTCTCCACGCGAATACCGTTCAGTTTCAAGACGTGCATGTAGAATGCAGCCTGCAAATCATATCCGAACTGACGCACAGAACGCTCAAAACCTCGTGGTGATGCGTCTTGGGTCGTTTTGATGTCCAGTACAATGCCTGCGTTGCGCAGGAGGCCATCTGGGCGCGTCTTTAGGTCAATGTCAATGTCTGGGTCAGTGGCAAAGAATGAGGCCTCGGCCAGCATGTCAGGGTTTGTCAGCAAATGATTTGCCATGCGGTTCTTCATGCAAGCATCTGCCATGTCGTTTGCCAGAGAGTAATCAGCCTCGGTCAGCAATATCTTGCCAGCAGCATCGCATTCATCTTTCAAGTCGGACCATGCCTTGCCGCGCCGGGTCTCAGGACCACGCACAACAAGATCTTTCTCTGGCTCAAGCAAGTAAGCGTGAACCGCACTGCCCAATGCAAATGCCGGGCTGTCCTTGCGTTCAGCGCCGAACAAGTGCGCAATGCTTTTATTTGCTGCGGTCTTGATTGACGTTGAGCCAAACGCATGATGAGCGTGATACTCTTCGTTTGACATGTCTTCCGATTTGATGATTGTCATTGCAATACCCTCTTTTTATTTGCTTGGAGCTTGTCATAGTAATTCCTGCCAGCCTCAAGACATGCTCGGTAATTTCTTTCTGCGTCCCCATAAACATCCTGCAATACGTCTATCTGGGCTATATCGCCACCAACCCAGCGAGGGTTAACGATAAGGCAACCCTCAACACTCTCTATATTAGCAAGCGCAAGACCAACCAGCACAACGCCATCAGGAAGCTCAATGTCAATCTTTTGCTCGATAAGGTCGTACTCAACGTCCTTTTCCCAATCATATTCCATGTTTTCCTCCGTTTCCTCATTGTTCGCATATGTATTATATATACACAAGCACAAAGCGCAACTAAGATTAAAAAAAGTTTTCAGTTGCGCTTTTGTTAAGGGGGTAATGACTTCGTGAAGTTGTTACCCCTTTAGCGGACAGGCTGGACGTGTCCGGGCTTTGTCCGTGTCTGTCCATCACACCACCTCAATAAATGTTTTAGCCGCAGCGGCCCACAATATAATCGTCGGACGTTGCTGGCCCACGCGGTTAAACACGTCTGCCTTGGCAATTTTGCCAGAGTTGAACAAGCGCTGAGCCGCGTTTCCTGCGGTCTTGTGGTCAAGCTCAAAATAATCCGCCAGCTCTGCCGTTGTATGATACCCGCCCGCAAGAATGTATGTGAGCATTTCAGCATCAAGCGCTTCATTATTTAATGTTTGCGAATTATCTATGATTGCTTTTTCGCAAACTTCATTACTGCGCTGCAACTTCACTGCTTGCCATGGCGTGCCTTTGTCTGACTTGTCTTGATAGTTAGGCACAAGAACAGCCTCTATCTCATCGCCCGGCGCAAGGTCAAAGCCCTCGGCAATGTGAATTGGGATAAATACTTGGCCTTGAGTTTCCATATCGCAGGCAAATGCAAAGCCGTGAGCGTGCGCGTTTGTTATGATAATTTTGTTCATTTGCTTTCCTTTAGTTTTATGTTGCGGGCAATGCCCCACAATTTTTCCAGTGGCAATAGGTTTTCTTGATCCATTGCCCAGCCTTTGCCGTGGCCAAGGTCAATCTCGTAAGCCTGATCTAAAAAATGCGTCTTGGGTATGTAGCCCACAACGTGCATACGGTCAGGCGCTTGCTGGCATACCAGAATAGAGCAGTCAGCCTTGAATGCCTCGCGCTTCTTGAACAAAAGCCGCCCTGTGGTGTAAAACGTGGCTTTCACGTCAACAGAAATATTATCTAGCCATACGTCTCGGCCATCATCCACGCCTATGGCGTGGATGTGGTCGAGATCAAACACCTTAGACACGGCAAGCTCTGCCTTTACGCCCAACAAATCCAAGTCAGCGTCAGACCTGCCCTTGTCCCGGCGCTGATTAACAACGCCAGAAGCGCGAGCCAATTGCCAGCGCATCGCGGCGGCCTGATTGCATTGCGCAACCTCTTTTTGCGTCAGGTGTACGAGCATAGTTTGTTACCTTTCTACGTCAGACAAAACCTATTTGGGGTTTTGTCTAACACACTAAAATGGCGGTTCTTGGTCCGGGTGTGCCGGAACCCAACCCACGACAGGCTCCGGCACACTATTGGTTTGAGCATCCCGCAACGCTACAACGGGGCCGAACATTTGCATCAAGAACGTCGGCAGATGCTCAGACCAAATCACTTGCGAGCCTTTGCGGCAGCTCGCGCAATTACATCGTCAGCGGCTTGGGCTGCGCGCTCATCCTTGCGCATGTCAACCTCAAGCATGATATTTAAAACGCCCTCACAAATATGGGCGCGTTCTTCATGGTCAAGATCGAATGACTCGAATATTGTGCAGACAATAGCGCCCAAGTCGATACCCTTTATATTTTTAGGAAGGGCAACCAAAAAATCCTTGGTGCATTCGGCAATTTGATTCTGGCGTTCATTCATAACCCCTGCTCCTCTTTCTCCAGAACAATGCTGATGATTGACCTATGAATGCCTGTGTCGCCATTCAAATCAAGCCCATCCTTCACAAGCGCTGCGTGTATCTTGCGCCGGGCTGAAACAGATGCGCGGCTCAATCGCGTGTTCTGCGGGTGTGACCATTCCCAAAACTGAGCCACACCCATATAGTCCGGCGAGCCAATAAACTCGCGGTCAACCTCTGTGAGCTTGCACAGAGCGTTAAACGTAACGTCGGGCAATCCTACCTTAATGCTCATCGACCTCACCCTCCCATGTGATGCCATGCTCAGCAAAGCGCTCCATTTGGTATTTGTTGGGCTTGGTGCGCTTCAATGTTGTGATGCAGCTTGATAACCTGTGAAACATCTGAGCATCGTCAAAAGATAAGCGACCAGCATCGCCAGCCTCATCCCGCAAGCCAATGGATAATTTAAGCGCCACACTGGAAATCTCGCGCTTTTCGTTGCACTCTGAATGATGCCAGCCATAATCATTTCTCAAAATGTCTGAGTAGCGGCAAATATTTACAACGTCACGATATGCAAGGTGCATTAAGTAATGCACGTCCTCAGACATAGACGAGCTTGCATAGTGCAGCTCGTTCAGCGCTTCAGTTTCCGCATCATCAAAGTCAGCAACAATATCTGCGCGGTCAAGCATGTCTTGCTTGATGCCTTCCCAAAATGCGATTTCTCTTGCGGTGGGTTTGGTATCGTTTGTCATTTTAAACTCCATGTTTGTGTTGTGCCACCAGTAATTGCATATAAAAAACACATGCGCAAGTATATTTTTCACTGGCTCCCGATATTGTAAACATATATAAACAAATCAAATGGAAAGGGTGGACAAAATGTCAGATAAAAAGCGACTAATCAACTTTGCAGAAGAATATGACCGGGTAATCTCAGAAGCTGCGCGCAGGTCCGGGCTGTCCTTTAGCGCGTTCTGCCGAAGTGCAGCGCTAGAAAAAGCCGCCACAATTGTGGAGCATGTAGAGCAGCCGAGGGCCGATTGATGCTCATATATGGATGCGATCCGGGCTTCACTGGGGCCGTGGCGCTATACTGGACCGATACAGGCAAGCTGGAAGTGCATGATATGCCAACGGTGAAAAACACCAAAGGTAAAACGGTCATAAACTGCCCGGCATTGCTGGACGTGCTACAGAACGAAAGCGGCGAGCGTTGCCTTGCCGTCATCGAGCAAGTGGCCGCAATGCGCGGGCAAGGTGTGTCCAGCATGTTTCGCTTTGGCGAAGGGTATGGAATGCTTCAGATGGGATGCGCTGCAAACAAGCTACCCGTGCAGTTTGTGACGCCAGCAAAATGGAAAGGATACTTCGGATTGAGCCGGGACAAGGGTGTCTCGCGCGGTCTCGCAATGCAGCGCTTTCCAGATAACGCCAGCGATTTTAGCAGGGCGAAGGATGATGGAAGGGCTGAAGCGGCCTTGCTTTGCCTTTACGCGGCAGAAAATATGGTTTGAGCGGTATGGGGTGGGTGTATTAAATGTGTATTAATTGTGAAGCCATATAAACAAGGGGTTTGATGGCGTGTTTAGTACAATTAATACAAATTAATACAATAATTCATACAATGGGCGTATTTTGTATGAATGTATGAATGTGTCTGAAAGACACATTAATAATACATTCATACACCGAGAAGCGTGAGGTTTAATATATGGCATATGATTGGGTAAGGTGGGTCAATCATAAGATTGAGAAGGGCGAGGCGATTGTTCGTCCTGCTGGCTATCATAAAGGGCTGGAGCGGTTGCAGGGGTTTCAATCAAGGCTTGACGCTTGCTGCGATCTAGGGGAGCTGGAAGGATTCGCCAATCGGCGCAGGTTCAATCCAACATTGCCGCGATGGAATGCAACCGAGCGTGATGCAATCCTGCGGCGCAAATTTGAAATGGAGAATGGTGGGAATGAACGACGCAAGAAAAAATGACCAAGGCAAAGAGCCAATCGAATTGGTTGCGCCGGAGTTTATATTTGGCACGGCGCGAGTGCTGGGCTTTGGCGCGGACAAATACGCTGCGCGCAATTGGGAGAAGGGGATGCGGTGGGGTCGCGTGTTCGGCGCGTTGATGCGTCACCTCTGGGCTTGGTGGGGTGGAAAGACTGCAACGCGCAATTTTGCGTTTGATGAGCTTGATGGTGAAACGCAAGTCTCTCATCTATGGCACGCCGCGTGCTGCCTTATGTTTCTCATCGCATATGAAGAGCGTGGGACGGGTGAGGATGATAGGCCGGGCAAAGACACATAAACTTGCGCTTTGGGCTTGTGTGTGGCTATAAATACGCACGGCGCGTCGTTCCTCCCAAGGACGCGCCTAAACTGGCCCGGCGCTTGTCCCAATCCTAGCGCCGGGCATATCAGGAGCCGGGCAATGTCTTTCCAGATTGATTTTCGTATGATGCTCAACTGCGAGGATACAGAGGCGCAGGAGATTGTGACGGGTGAGCTGATCGACCACGTTGAGGATCAACTGTCTGCGGGCGTGCCTGTTGAGCGTGTGATGCAGGGGCTTGCTGAGGTGATACTAGAAATTCAAGATATGATAAGCCCAGAGGGCGAGACTGTGCATTAAAAAAGCCCGGCGCGGTGGCCGGGCTTTGTGTTGTGTTATGGGTTGAAGTAAATCGCAATCAGCGTGACGGTTAAGACCACAGTGAACATTGCGGCGATTGTCCAATCTTCTTTGTCCATTATGCTGCCTCCTCTTCGCGCTCTTCAAATATATGCCACAGGCGGGCGCAAATGCGTGCGTTGATTTCGCCATACGCCATGATGCAAGCGATTTCGTCATATGATTTACCATGCTCGCCGCCATAGCATTCAGAGAAGAACTCTTCGCCTTGGTCAATGTCGCAGTTTTGGCAAATGGCATGTGCTTTGGCGTAGTATATGACGTACTCGGAGCCGTCTGCGCTCTCATGCGCCCAATCAATAGCCTGCTCAATGTCGCTGGCATCGCGTGCGATTTCTTCGGCAATGTCGTTGCAGTATTGTGTGAGTTGATAATCTTGCATTGTCTTACTCCTTGTCTGTGTGTGTCATGCGACTGCATGTGAAGGCCGCGCCGTTAAGCGCGGCTAACAGATGCGGTCAACGGTTTTGCAGGACAAATTCATGCCATTGCGTGCTAGACCACGATCCATTGCGCAACGTGTCTCGCTCAGATTCGGTGCAGGGGAAAGATCTACCTAAGGAGTCAATACGCTCACAATCAACAAGGATCGACAATGGGCTGTCAATTCCACATATGGGGTCCGCGCAAAACCAAGCGCTGTATTTGGATTTACGGCCGTTCATTTTGATCTTGTGATATACATGTGTTGCGTTCATTGTCTTTCTCCTTGTTTGTGTGTGTTGTGCTTACTGTATATGTTAAACATATGCGCCGCGCAATAGTTACGTTACGTCACAAACTGATTTACCTACACACAACACACCGCAACACCGCAGCGCAAGGGCGCGCTCGCGTAGCAGATGTGTCTCAATAGTGTCAAGAATGTGTCAACAATGTGGCGCGAATGTGTCGCGAATGTGTCGCGCATCGTGGGGTATCTATGTACCACAATGCTTAACATGTTAAATAAGTGCTTGCTTATATTCAGGATCTTGAATGTAAAATGCCCCCCCCGGTCAACGATTTGCCGGGTAGTGTTATTATTATACAATCCACGCCCACGGGAGCCACCCCCGTACCCCCCCTTGCCAATCACATGCTACACAGCGTAAAATTATAAAAAATGGGAGTTTATCAAATGGCAGGCAAGGCGTTGCAAAAGCGGATACTGTCCGACGTTACCAAGCAAGGTGGCGCAGAGTATTTGTTTGAATATTTTTCTTCTGGTGGCACAATGGCGCAGCTTGCGGCGCACTATGAGTGCAGCAGGGGTTACGTTAGCACGGCACTGCACACGGTGCCGGATTATTCTGCCGTGATAAACAAAGCTCGGCAGGAGGCTGCTGACGCGCTGGTTGAGCAGGGCTTGGAGATGGTTGACGCGCTGGATGGGCAAAGCTCCACGCAGGAGATTGCTGCAACGCGTGAGAAGGTGCAGTGGCGCAAGTTCATGGCTGGCTCGTATAATCAGGAGCGTTACGGCAACCGGCCTCAGACCAACGTTACGATTAGCGTGAGCGACATGCACTTGGACGCGTTACGCAAGGTTAATGCTGACTTGGCTCAAATTGATGCTGAGGATCGCCAGCGTGAGGCAGCGGCCATTGACGCGGATTACAAGGATGTCACAGATGAGCAATGATAACCCGTTAGAAGAGTTTGTGCTGCGTTACCGTGATGACCCGGCTTTATTTGTGCAGGAGGTGTTAGGCGCTACTCCGCACGATTATCAGGCTGAGTTTCTGCGGGCTGTTGCAGACGGCGAGCGCAAGGTTAGCATTCGCAGTGGCCACGGCACGGGCAAGTCCACGTCGGCTAGTTGGATTATGCTGTGGTTTGTTTTGCTGCGTTTTCCGAATAAGGTTGTTGTCACAGCCCCCACCAGTGGCCAGCTATTTGATGCGTTGTTTGCCGAGTTGAAGCGCTGGATTAATGAGCTGCCGGATCAGCTAAAGGTGTTGCTTACGGTTAAATCTGACCGGGTTGAGCTAAACGCGGCTCCGAGTGAGGCTTTTATTTCGGCTAGAACAAGCCGTGCGGAGACGCCTGAAGCGTTGGCTGGGGTTCACTCGGAGAATGTGCTGTTGGTTGTGGATGAGGCTTCTGGTGTGCCTGAGAAGGTGTTTGAGGCTGCCGCTGGCTCGATGTCGGGCCACGCCGCCACTACGATCTTGCTGAGTAACCCGACGCGTTCATCTGGCACGTTTTACGAAAGTCAGACGAGGATGGCTGACAGTTGGTGGACACGGCGTTGGTCGTGCGTTGATAGCCCGCTTGTGTCTGACGAGTTTGTTGACGAGATGCGTATGCGTTACGGCGAGGAGAGCAATGCTTTTCGCATTCGCGTGCTTGGCGAGTTTCCGATGGCGGATGATGACACGATTATTCCGTTTCATCTTGCTGAAAGCGCTATACGCCGTGACATTGAGGTTACGCCTGACGAGAAGCCTATATGGGGTTTGGACGTTGCTAGGTTTGGCGCGGACAAGACTGCTCTGTGCAAGCGTTATGGCAATGTTGTGACTGAGATTACGTCTTGGCAGGGCTTGGATTTAATGCAGACTGTTGGCCGCGTTATGGCCGAATACGAAGGCTTAGCGCCTTCTATGCGGCCTAGCGAGATACTTGTTGATAGCATTGGCGTTGGCGGCGGTGTGGTTGATAGATTGCGTGAGCTTGGCGCGCCTGTGCGTGGTATTAATGTTGGCGAGGCTCCGGCTATGGGCAATACATACATGAACCTACGGGCAGAACTTTGGTTTAAAACAAAGGGTTGGCTTGAGGATAGGTCATGCAAGATACCGAATGACGATCAATTGCTGGCAGAGCTAACGTCTATACGTTATGGCTTTACGCCCGGCGGCAAGATGAAGGCTGAGAGTAAAGATGAGATGCGCAAGCGTGGGTTGAGGTCGCCTGACCTTGCTGACGCCTTGTGCCTGACAATGGCCAGCGATGCTGCAACTGCATTATCCGGGGCCATGTCAACGTGGAAGCAAACTATTAAGCGCAACTTGAAAGGTATTGCATGAAGCCAGTATCGTTTAATAAGCTGCCACCCCACATAAAGAATGTCGTTATGAATCAGTGGATTAAAGCGTACATTGGCAAAGGCTTGACGCTTGAGGATGCGCAGTATGCTGCGCGCTGGCGTGCAGGACATTGGAAGCTAAGCGCGCGTATGGAGAAGGTTCTAGCGGACATTGAGGATGTGTGATATGCAGCCTGCGTGGTATTATCAATTAAACTGTGCTAATGTGCAGAAAAGCTAGAGGATGATGACATGAAGCCATGTAAAGGTTGCCCCACCCCCGCAGGATGTAAGCGTGCAGGCAAATGCCTCGCGAAAAAATACGGGAAGTAAGTTATGGGCATTTTTGATTTCCTAGGCGATCTTTCATCAAAGCGCAGCAAAGAGCTTGGCCTTGGCGGCTTGCAGTCTTTGCTTGGTACGCGCGGCGCTGCACAAGCTGGCGCAATCGGCGATGAAATGATTGGCATTACGAACAAAGATAGCTTGCCGGGTTACTTTAATAAGCAGACGCGTGAGTATGTGCCTTGGTACGTTGATTTGTTCGACGGCGGTGGATTAAACGCTGCTGGCACTGTGGCTGAGCAAGAGGCTGCGCAGTCCAAGGCTGCGGCTGCGGGTGCTATGCCCGGCGGCGCTCCTATGCAGTCTCCCGGTTTGCTCGCAAATAACCAATTGTCTGACATGGAGCGCAGGCAAAGGTCTAATCCGCTTAGTCCGTTTGGAGGCGCTGGCCCAGCTATACAGGACACGCCAGACACGTCGTATTACACGCCGCCCTCGTCTATGCAAATGCCTAGTCAGGCTGCACCCGGCGCGCCAAGATACACGCCGCCTTCGTCCATGCAAATGCCAGCTCAAGCTCAAGCTGGCCAATCTATTCCTGCTTCTGGCGGCAATATGGCAATTAATACTCCAGCCGCACAAAATAGAGATCAAATGATTGCAGATCAGCAAGCGTATAACGAAGAGCAAGCAATGAAAAACCATCCTTTATATTCAGATTATGTTGATTTTTTAAATCGGTCTAACTTAGCTCAAGCTCCGGGTTTGTTTGGGCGCTACATAAAAATGCGTGAAGGTTTGTAAATGGCAATCACAACTTACGCAGAGCTAAAGTCTAGCATAGCCAACTGGCTGAACCGCGATGACCTTACGTCGGTCATTCCTGATTTTATCAGCTTAACTGAAGCTGGCATTAATCGTGACTTGCGGCATTGCAAAATGGTCAATCGCGTTGATGCTACGCTTGATAGCCGTTATGTGCAAATGCCTGCTGACTGGATTGAGACTGTACGTTTTGGCATTACATCTGGCACAACGTATCGCCTTGAGTTGATTTCGCGCGATGACATGCTTGAGTATCGTGAGCGCAATTCTGACGTAGCAGGTCGTCCGCGTTTTTACGCAAACATTGGCGACACGATTGAGGTGTTTCCAACGCCTGATGGTGAGTACACGATGCAGCTTCAGTATTACGCAAAAACGCCTGAGTTGAGCGACAGCAACGCTGACAACTGGCTGCTGCGCGATGCGCCTGACGTTTACTTGTATGGCGCGTTAATTCAGTCTGCGCCTTACTTGAATGACGACGCCCGCGCCGAGACTTGGGCTGCGCTTTACTCAGCTGCAATGCAATCACTGCAAAAGGCGTCGGACGACACACGCTTTGCTGGCTCTGGCCTGCGTATGCGCGTGACTAGCTATTAAACTAAAACTGGTGTATAACCGCCACAGATATATCTAACGGAGAAATCCATGTCTTTTACTAACACTTACGAAACACACGTTTTAAACTATGTGTTTAGCGATACGAGCGTGACAAGGCCAACCGCATGGTATGTCGGTCTGTTCACTGCCGACCCTACCGACACTGGCTCAACTGCTAGTGAGATTTCGGGCAACGGTTATGCACGAACATCTGTCAGCTTTACTGTTACCAACGACTTGGCGACCAACTCGGCGGCTGTTGAGTTCCCTGCTGCGAGTGGCGGCAACTGGGGAACAATATCGCACATGGCGGTTATGACTGCTTCAAGTGGCGGTGACATGATTGTTCACAGCGCGTTGACCGTATCTAAGGCAATTAATGATGGTGACGTTTTCCGCATCCCAACTGGTGACTTGGATATTACGTTAGCCTAATGACAGTTTATCGCGCAAATTATGGCGATGCTTTATACGGTCAGAACATCTATGGGCTTTCTGGCTCAATAGTTGACGCTGCGGCAAGCATAGCTCCAATTTGCTCGGTAAGTTCTTCATCGGTTAAAGTTCGCGATGCAGCATCATCTGATGTATCGTCTTGCTCGGTGGCCGCTGCGTTGCAGCAGGTAAGGTTAGGCGCGGCTAACGTAAGTTGCGCGGCAAGCGCCAGCGCTGGCTCTAATGTTATTATTGACGCTTCGGCGGCGTTGACTTGCACGTCATCTGCAACGGCAGCAGCAATTAAGATTGTGACCGCTGCGTCTGACATTGTTTGCCAAGGTTTGGTTGTTGCCGTTGCGGTTGAGTATTCTGAAACTGAAGGCTTTAGGCCGGGCTACGGCTTGAACACTTACGGCACTTATGCTTATGGCGTTAATGATAGCGTCGAAGATGGTGCTGCCTCAGTTAACTTAACTTGTAGCGTAACAAACAGCGCCGTAAGGGTTGTAAGCGCCGCGTCAAATATAAGCCTTGCGGCTACGGTTACGGGCAACGGGGTTATCGACGTTGTGGGCCGCGCAGACGTGGCACTATCATCTAGCGTAAATATAAGCTATAATCGCGTTAGACTGATGTCTGCGACAGACAATTTAAGCCTGACAGTTAATGTACTGTCTCGCTATAAATGGCTTGACGCAGAAAAACCAACGACAACATGGACAGCATCGCCAAATCCAAGTAATACATGGACAGAAGCAGACTACTTAGAGAGGGCCGCGTAATGCCTACGACAACGACAAATTATTCTTGGAATAAGCCAACCGTAGGCGGCGACGAAGACGCTTGGGGTGGCTACATTAACGGCAACTGGGACAGCTTAGATACGTTGCTTGGCGGCGTTACGACTGCCGAGTTAAGCATTCTTGATGGCGCAACAGTAACAACTGCTGAGCTGAATATCTTGGACGGCGTTACATCTACAGCCGCTGAGTTAAACATCCTTGATGGGGTCACGGCAACTACAGCCGAGCTAAATTACGTTGACGGTGTTACCTCTGCAATCCAAACACAGATTGACGCTAAGATGGGCGCAACTTACACTGGTGATGTAGACATTACAGGTGAGCTAATTGTTGACAGCTACAACGAGACCTACGCAGCAGTTACATCGTCCAGCAACGCCACCACGGTCAACTGTGAAAACGCCAACGCATTTAGCCACACGCTGACAGAGAACACTACGTTTACCTTCTCCAACCCGCCTGCAAGCGGCACTGCCTACAGCTTCAGTATTGAGATCATCCAAGACGCATCTGCATCTGGCTACACTGTCACTTGGCCCACAGCTGTAGACTGGCCTGCTGCCACGGCTCCAACGCTGACTGCGACTGCCTCTGCGAAGGACGTTTTCGTGTTCTACACCCGTGATGGCGGGACTAATTGGTATGGCTTCACTGCGGGTCAGGCTCTAGGATAAGGGGCTTATAAAATGGCTACGAAAAAGAAGTTACTTCAAGCGGCGGCTGGTAGTGCTGGCAGTGCTGGCCTTGACGTAGAAGATGTGTTCAGCACTTATTTGTATGAGGGCGCAAGTGCTGCACAAACGATCACTAATGGCGTTGACCTTGCTGGCGAGGGGGGTATGGTTTGGGGCAAGCAACGCACAGGTACAGGCTACCATTGGATCTTTGACACTGAACGAGGCCATAGTAAGTGGCTATATCCTAATGATACTATGGGGGAGCAAAGTGGGGCTGGTGGAATTAGCTCCTTTAATTCAGATGGGTTTGACCTTCAAGGGACTAGCACCTTTTTTAATGGCTCTGGTCAAGACTACGCCTCTTGGACATTCCGCAAAGCCCCTAAGTTCTTCGATGTGGTGACTTACACTGGGGATGGTGTTGCTGGTCGTACTGTAAGCCACAACCTTGGCAGTGCGCCCGGTTGTATTATTATTAAAAGAACAGACAGCACAAGTGCATGGACTGTTTATCATAGGGGGATGGATAGCACGGCTCCAGAAGATTATGCTATGTATCTAAACGCCACAGGCGCACGCACTGATAGCACAGTATTTTGGAACGACACAGCCCCAACCTCCACAGACTTTACAGTAAGTAATAACAATTTAAATAATGGTAATGGCGCAACCTACGTCGCCTACCTCTTCGCACACAACGATGGTGACGGTGAGTTCGGCCCTGATGGTGATGCTGATATTATCAAGTGTGGGAGCTATGTTGGTGATGACCAAGACGATGGCCCTGAGATTGACTTGGGGTTTGAACCACAATGGCTTTTAGTCAAAAACGCCTCTTCCGCAAGGAATTGGGTTTTAGTTGATAACATGCGTGGGATTGTAACTGGCGGAACTGACGCAAACCTATACCCCAACACCACTAGCGCAGAAGACCCAGCTAACGGCATAAGGTTAACTCCAACAGGATTTAAGTGTGACTCTGGCGGCGATAACTTTAACGGCAACGGTCATACTATGATCTACATGGCCATTCGCCGTGGCCAACTTGCTGTGCCAGAGGATGCGACTGATGTGTTTGCTATTGATACTCGTACAGCAGTATCTTCTATTTCAGGGACTGAACCGTCTTTCTCTGCCGGTTTTCCTCCTGATATGGCATTATGGAGGACTGTAGACACTACAGCAAACAACTTGTTAACCTCAAGATTAACGCAAAGTAAGCTTATGTACACCAATCTTGATAATGCAGAGACATCAAGTACAAATGGTGCATACTATTTTGACAAGGAGAATGGTTGGTTTTCTTTAACATCTAGTGACTCAGATAGCTACTCTTGGATGTGGCGTCGTGCGCCGGGCTTTTTTGATGTACTTTGTTACACGGGTACGGGAGCAAACAGAACCATACAGCATAATTTAAATGCCTCGCCAGATATGATTTGGCTGAAGTCACGAGAAACGGTTTCCTCAAGCAATGATTGGATTGTCTACAGCTCTGCCTTTTCAAACCCTACCGATACAAATATAACATTAAATTCGTCTGGTGGACAAAACACAGGGTCGGGCGCAATTTTATGGAACAGCACAGCCCCGACAGATTCTACTTTTTCACTTGGAACTTACAACGGGTTAAATCAATCGGGCAAAGAATACATTGCATATCTTTTCAGCACCTTAGCTGGAGTAAGCAAGATTGGCTCCTATGCCGGTTCAAATAGCGACCAGACTATTGACTGTGGATTTACGGCAGGTGCTAGGTTCGTCCTTATCAAGAATATCTCTAGAAATAGCGATTGGATAGTTCTTGATAGTGTCCGTGGAATTGTCTCTGGGACTGATCCGTTTTTAAGGCTCAATGATAATACGTCTCAAAACTCTGCGGCAGACTACATTGACCCTGATAACAGCGGCTTCATTGTCACTGGAGCTAATAGTCCGACAAATCAAAGTGGCGACAATTACATCTTCTACGCAATTGCATAACTCAACAGCATCACGAAAGGATCACTCTGATGGCTGAATATCGACACACTACAACAGGCGAAGTTAAAACGCAGGGGCAGTGGCGAGCGCACTACAGCAACGTCTCTCTGCCCCGTGTATGGAAGGCTGCAACACTTGCTGGCCTTAACCTAGAGGCTGTCCTACGCAGCCCAGCGGCTACAACAACAGCGTATCAAACGTCTGTGCGTGATGGCGTTGAGCAAGACGCAAACGGCAACTGGGTCGAGAAGTATGTTGCCCGTGATATGTTTGCTGATACGACTGAGGATGGCGTAACTACCACTAAGGCAGAGCATGAGGCTGCGTATCAAGCAACACTGGATGCAGCTACCGCCACAGCTAACCGCACCAAGCGTGATGGGTTGCTGGCTGACACTGATTACTTTGCGTTGACTGACGTGACTATGGACGCAGCTATGACAACTTATCGTCAGGCTTTGCGTGACATTACTGCGCACGCTGACTGGCCTAACCTAGAAGATGCCGATTGGCCGACTAAGCCTTAAAGGGGGAGAAGGCACATGCCGTTAATCCCACTCAATATCCCAGCAGGGCAATACCGCAACGGCACTGAGTATCAATCTCAGGGCCGCTGGCGCGATGCAAACTTAATCCGCTGGCATGAGGGTGCGTTGCGCCCAGTCGGCGGCTGGCGTCAGCGCGGAAGCGTTGATCTGGACGGCGTAACCCGCACGATGATCGCGTGGGAAGACAACAGCGGTGGCCGACGCGTGGCGTTCGGAACGTACAATAAGTTGTACGCCATGACATCTGGCAACACTGTTAGTGACATCACACCCTCTGGCTTTACCGCTGGTCGCGTTGATGCCACATCCTTTACCAGCTATGGCGGCGGCGTTTACGGCAATAGCCTTTACGGTTTACCCTCAGAGGACTCCGGCACTATTTTCCCAGCAACAACTTGGAGTCTGGAAAACTGGGGCGAATACTTGCTGGCCAATACGGCTGACGACGGCAAAATATACCAGTGGCAGCTTAACGCCGCAACACCAGCGGCAGTATTGTCAAATGCTCCAACGGACTGCTCCGGCATGATGGTGACTGAAGAGCGCTTTGTGTTTGCGTTTGGCGCGGGCGGCAACCCTCGCAAGATCTCATGGTCAGACCGTGAGGATAACAACACTTGGACCCCAGCGGCGACTAACGAGGCTGGTGACATTGAAATCCAAACCAACGGCACAATCCTGAAGGGCTTGCGCACACGCGGTCAAGCAATAATTCTCACGGACCAAGACGCCCACACAGCCACATACAGCGGCCCTCCATTCGTTTATGGCTTTGAGCGTGTAGGTACATCATGTGGTTTGATTGCTGCCAACGCAGCTGCGTCAATTGACGAGGGCGTAGTGTGGATGGGTCAGCGCTCATTCTTTATTTATGCTGGCGGCTCTGTGCGTGACTTGCCGTGCGAGGTTGCGGATTACGTTTTCAGCGACATGAACAACGACCAGCGGTCAAAGGTTCACGCCGTAGTCAACAGTCGCTTCAATGAAATCTGGTGGTTCTACCCAAGCGCCACCTCTACAGAGTGCGACAGCTACGTTGCATTTGACTACGCAGAAAACATTTGGACCACTGGCACGATTGATCGCACAGCTGGCGTGGATCGCGGCGTATTCCGCCAGCCATTCTGGATTGCTGCCGACGGTGTTTTGTACGAGCAAGAGATTGGCTTTGACTACGGCGGTCAGTCCCCATTTGCCGAAACAGGCCCAATTGCGCTGGGCGTAGGTGAGAACGTGATGGCTGTGCGCGGCATGATCCCAGACGAGAACACGCTGGGTGACGTTAATGCCACATTTAAGACACGTTTCTACCCGACAGATACTGAGCGTGATTACGGCCCATATAACATGGCTAACCCAACAAGCCTGCGGTTTACCGGGCGTCAGATCAGAATGCGCGTCACAGGCAACACTGACTCCGATTGGCGTGTTGGCATTATGCGGCTTGATGCAGTGGCGGGCGGACGCAGATGAGCCGAATACTCCCACCCATTACGGTAAATATAAACCAGTGGGCCGAGAATATGCGGCGCTACCTTGGCCGAGCTTTGGACCAGCTCGGTTTTAAGGAAACGTATTCGTCTGCGTCTGAAAATGGTGTGATGCTGTGGGATAACGTGAATGAATACCCTGTTGTTTCAAAGAATGGCGAGTGGCGTCAGATTGTGCTGGAGGATGGTCACGGCGACTTTTACATTGCCGCAGATGTAACGGCGGCAAGCGCAAGCACAGCTTATAAGTTGACTTACACAGCGGGAGCCACAAACGATGGTATCACTTTAGGCACTCCAGCGAGCAGGATTGTGTTTGAAGAGGCTGGTGAGTACGTCATATCCTTTTCCGCGCAGATTTCATCAACGTCATCAAGCACTGTGCATTTCTACTTTTGGCCTAGCGTCAACGGCACAGATATTAACAACAGCGCAATGACCACTGCCTTGCATCAAAACAACGCAACGCTAGTGACTTCTCGGACGCAGATATTTACGGTTGCAGCCAACGATTACCTTGAGGTCAATTGGATGACTGACAGCACTAGCGGCTTTCTTAACGCCACAGCCGCTGCATCACCTGTGCCGAATATTCCAGCCTCAACTTTGTCGATAACGAGGTTGCATGGATAAAGAGCTAGAAAGATGCAAGCCTTGGATTGAGGCAGCCCTAATCTACAGCGGCGGTACGCATGACTTTGATGATGTGGTTGTTGGCTTGCAAAAAGGTATGCTGCAACTGTGGCCTACGCCAAGGGGGTGCATAGTCACTGAAATAGTGGTATATCCGAAGAAACGCGTGTTAAACGTATTTCTAGGTGGCGGTGAATTGGACCAGATTTTAGATATGCACGATGATGTGATAGAATGGGGCAAGGCTCAAGGTTGCAGCGCTCTAACAATGTCCGGCCGGTATGGCTGGAAAAAACCATTAAAGGCACACGGCTGGGAAGCTCAGCACGCCTCGTATGTTAAGGAGTTTGAGTAATGTCAGGCGGAAAAGGTGGATCAACATCCTCAACGGTTGAAATTCCTCAGTACATTGAGGACGCGGCAAAGCGCAATCTAGCCCGTGCGGATACAATATCTCAAATTGGTTACACGCCATACTACGGCCCAGACGTTGCTGCGTTTACTCCAATGCAAGAGGCTGCGTTTCAAACTACAGCTGACGTTGCAAGTGCGTTTGGCACGCCCGGTGGTAGCATGTCCCAGCAAGATATAATGGGCGGAATGCCCGCCCCAACAACATACGCTGGCGGCGTGCGTGGATACTCTTCTGCGCCAATGTATGAGCAAGCTATGGCGGAGCTTGCTACGCGCCGTCCGGGTCAGAAAACGCTTATTGATAGCTTGTTTATTGATCCATACTCAGGTGTTGCTGGTGCAAATGTTGGCTCCCCAGTAGATTACGGGGACACTCGCACTCCCGGCGACTTGGGCGGCGGGTCAGTTGGCGGCGGTGGCGGTGATCTTGTTTCATACCCCGGCACGGGTGGCGGAAATGGCTCTGCCTTGAGCGATACTGAGATAGCAGACTACAGCCAAGTTATTGCCGACTCAGTGGGGCTTGATACTTTTGACCCAAGTACGACTGCGGAAGATCAAATGACGCCAGATCAGTATGCTGATTATGTGTCTCAGCCTATGAGCGATCCAGCTCAATTAGCTGCTGATAATATTTACATGAACAATCTCGGCAACGCAAACAGCAACATTGTGGATACGGCTAAAGGTCTGCTAAACATTGAGCCTTCCTTTGATAGCCCGTCTAGCGCAGGCTCGTACGGCGGGTCGCTGGTTACTGGTGGGTTGAGCGGCAATCTGACAGGCATTCCCGGATTTGCTGGAAACATAGCTGATAACATATTAAGCAGTGTTGCCCCGGAATATGCAATGGACTTGCAAGGCAAAAACTTTGCTGAGTCTGGTGGATCAACTTACGATCCAAACATGGTTATTACAAACCCAATGACAGGCACGACGACAACTGGCGGGTATGATTTTGATCCCAATGCGTTTAGTGCGGATTATGGAAGTTCAAAAATTAAACTTTCCGATTCTCTTGAAGCAATGCCGGACTTTTCTATAGATAAAACAGCTGAGCGCTATACACCCTCAGACATGCCAAGCACAGGCATGACCGCCACACCGGCCCCAGCACCTACGACCTTTGTAAATGATTACTCAGACCCAGCCACGCTAGCGCAATACAAAGCCGACAGAGCGCCGGGCGGAATATTTTACGAAAGTTCAGGCTCGCAACGACGCGAAGCTGAACAAATAGCGGCTGTAAAAGCTAAAGATGACACATTAGCCCAAACCGTTGACACTTCAGAGGTGATAAACCTAGCAAAAAGCAAGGATTCGGCTCAGCAATGGCTCAGGGATAACGGCTATGGGAATTATGACAGAGATGATGCAACAGACGTTCTTCGGAGCAAAGTGGCTGATATTGAAAAGTCTCAGTTGCAGCAAGGTTTAAAAGACGGCGTTGTTAAGGAAAATGATCGCTTCAGTGTTTACGTCGATGGGAAAGTAATTTCCAACCCCAAGAAGAAAAAAGAAGCTGAGGCAAAACTCAAGGCGGCGACGGGTTAATATGGCAATGATATATAAAACTCTAATATGTTCAGCGGAAAAGGACGTGTAAAATGGCAGGCGGAACAGGAATGCCTATGGGCGCGCTAGCAGGCGCAGCACTCGGCGGCAGCGGGGCTGCACCACAAAGATTCAATACGCAGTCCCCTGCTTTTTCTAGGCAAACGGGCGTTCAGGGCGATTACGGGCAATCTCTGCGGGAAGCTAATCACAGAGTTGACCGTCCAGACCCAACAAATTCAGCAAATTCGCGTTCAAATTTTGTTCAATACCAAGACCAGTTTCCTCGCCAGATTGGGCCAACAGTGGCGGCGCAGCCTACTGCACAGCCTAACGCAACATACCAGCCCGCTCCAATGGCTCCGCAGCCGGGTTTTAACGTAAACCAAGCTGCCGCCGGAGCCTTGCAGGGCGCAATTGGCGGCACTCAGCGGGCCATGCAGGGTCCACTGCAAGTTGGCGCTTATGCCAACCCATACACAAGCGCAGTCATTGACCGCACTCAGCAAGACATTGAGCGCCAGCGCCAAATGGCCACAAACACTATGGGCGCTCAGGCAACTGCCGCTGGAGCGTTTGGCGGCTCACGTCATGGCGTTGCCGAGGGCGTGACGGCTGGCGAGTATGGCCGCATGGCAGGCGATATGGCAGCGCAGCAGCGTCAAGCCAACTACAGCCAAGCATTGCAGGCTGCGATGGCTGACCGTCAGGCTCGACTTGGCGCAGCATCCCAGCTCGGCGGCTTGGGCCAGCAGGCGTTTAACACAGGTCAAACAATACAGCAAAACCAGCTCCAGCAAGGTCTGTTGCAGCAAGGTATGCAGCAAGCTCTTATTGATGCAGCGAAAGGGCAGTACGCTGGCTATACCGCATCACCAATGCAGTCCTTGTCAGCGCCATTGGCGGCGTTGGGTGCAACGCCCACTCCTCAGACTACTACGCAAACGCAAAAGCCCGGCCTATTTAATTACTTGCAGCTTGGCGCAAGTCTTTGCTGGGTCGCCCGTGAGGTTTACGGCGAGGATAATCCAAAGTGGCTGCAATTCCGCGAGTGGGTTATTGGTTACTCACCAAACTGGTTCTATAAAGCGTACAGCAAATATGGCGAAAAAGTGGCAAAGGTTGTGGCAAAAGTGCCAGCGCTTAAACTTGTCATTCGCCCGTTTATGGACGCTAAGCGCAAGGCAATGGGGTATAAGTAAATGGTTATGAATCCGCAGCAGCCAAGTCAACCGCGTGGCGGTCTCCTCGGCTTATTTGATAAAGCCATGAAGACTAACGAGGACACTGGCCTTAGCCCGCTGCAAAACTTTGCTGCGGCGCTTGACCCGTTAATTCTGAAAGACTTGCGCGGCGGCGAAGGCATACGCCAGCAAGGCGTGCAGCGTGCGGCAAGCATGTCGAAAAACAAAACTGTTGACATGCTGCGTAAACAGGGGCGGGGCGATTTAGCCGATGCTGTGATGAATAACACAATTGGCGCAAGAGAAGCGTTTAGTGTTTTGCAAAGTGAAAAGGCTGCTGACTTGGCGTTTAGGCGTCAGCAGTCGCTTGCAGGCGCAAGAACAAAAGACACTGCCTTAATGCGTAGAGCAGTAGCCGCTGGATTGACGCCGGGGACGGACGAATACAAAAAATTCATGCTTACTGGTGGTAATGCTTACGCACCGGGCGCGCCTGTTGAGTTTGGCACTCTTGATAAAGGCACTATGATGGTGCAGGGCCGAGACGAGCAGGGAAATATTACATATAAGGTTATGCCAATTCCGGGGTCTCAGGCTGCGGCTGATGTGGAGCAGGCGGCAGCGGCAAAAGATGCGGCAAGGGAAGGCGGAATCAAAACAGCCGGAGTTGTGCTGACAAATATAGACGAAGCTCAAAGAGTAATAAAAGAATCCAAGCTTCCTACATCTGGTTTCGTTGGCAGCTATCTAAAGAAAATTCCGGGTACTTCCGCCACTGACGTTAGCGCTTTAGTTAACACAATTAGGGCCAATATTGGCTTTGATAAGTTGCAAGCTATGCGAGACGCAAGCCCCACTGGCGGGGCATTGGGTCAAGTGTCAAACCAAGAGATTGATTTCTTGCAATCTACGCTTAACAACTTAAATCAAAATCAAAGCCAAGATCAGTTTAACAAGCAACTCCAAATACTTGAAAACCAATACCTGCAAACAATTGCAAAGTTTAACGCATACCCAGAAGAGGCCAAGGCTGCTGCTGGATATATAGATATTGGCACGGGTTCTTCGGGGGGCGATCAAGGCGCTGGGGTAAATGCTACCCCGCAGACAACTGTAATAGATGGCTACACTATTCGGCAAAAAAATTAGGACTGACTTATGCCTACCTTTGAAATAACAGCTCCAGATGGCAAAAAGTATGACGTTACAGGCGACAATGCTGAGGGAGCGTACAACGCTTTAATCAGTATGCTTGGGGGCGATCAGGCAGAGCAAGCACCAGAACCAACCCCCACCCCAACCGAGCCATACGTTGATGAGCAAGGCGTAACTCGCTACCCAAACTTGCAGCAAGTTGGGAGTAGCGCGGCTGATGATATTGTTAAATCTGGACTTGCTGGCATTGCGCGCGGGATTACCAGCATACCAGAGGGCGTAGAAATGGCCGCTAGGTTGCCGGGTTATGCTGCGGATCGACTGGGCGATTTAGCTGATTACGCCCTTGGCGTTGATACATCAAAGGCTCGCTACGGAGAAAAAGGCCCTAGAGGGGTATTTGATACTGTGAGCGGCAAAGTTGTTTCCGCAGCTACTGAGGCTCTTGGTGTTGACGAGGCTCTCGCCTACAAGGGCGAAAGCACGCCAGCGCAGTTTGCAGGTACTATAGGTGAGTTTGTTGGACCCGGAGGAATATTGGGTGGCGGTAAAAAACTAATGCAGGCCTCTGTTGCTGCTGGCGCTGGCAGCGAGGCTGCTGGTCAAGCGACTGAGGGTACGGACCTTGAACCTTATGCAAGAATTGCTGGCGCTCTAATTTCACCTTACGCGGCAAACAAGACGCTATCTGCGTTTCAAAAAAAGAACGTGACCTCACCTACGCTTCCAACATTAAAGGCAGAAAAAAACTCCGCGTATGATCTTTTAAAGTCAGAGGGAACTGGCTTAACAGGTACGCAGACAGCATATTTGGTGCAGGATATGAGAAACGTCCTAAACATGGACGACATCATACTATCAGCAAAGCCGTCTGTTGAAAAAGCTCTGGCCCTTGTTGATGAAGTTGAAAAGTCTGGGGCAATGAATTTGTCAAAGTTTAACGAGCTTCAAAAGGCTTTGGGGAAAATATACAAGACAGCGCCGGACGCGCCAGAGGTCTTGTCGATGCTGAAGAAAATGGACGACGTTCTTGCCGACGGAAGTAAAGATGCTGCGCTTATGCAGGCTGCGAAAGCAGCAAATTCTAAATACGCAAAAGCCCGGATGCTAGATAAGTACTTTACGCAGGCAACTCGAAACGCAAAAAAAGGAAATTTAATACCTAAAACAGGTGAGGCGTTTCAGGCCGCTGCTACCAAAATACTCAACAACGACAGGGCCGCTGCGTTTTGGTCGCCCGATGAGTTAGCCGCTCTGAAAAAGGTTGCGGACGGCACGATAGGCAGCAAAGTATTAGCGACGATTGGCAAGTTGGCCCCTACATCTAACGGTTTAACCTCTGGGATGAGTATTGCCCTTTTGTCTATCCCCGGCAATTTCGCCTATGAAATCATGGGCATGACGGCAGCCTCTTTTGCGAAGTTGGGCTACAACGCTAAAATCAAAACCTCTCGCAAGGCTCTTGAAGATTTAGTTCGCTCTGGCGGCGTTGCAGAGCCTTCAAAAGTTGTAACCAAAGAATTAGTCCAAGACATAGTTGCTAGATTAAGCGGCTTGCAGGCTCAGGAGCAGCAATAATGGAACTTAAACCAAAATCACGCAGCGAAATCGAAGGCATTGTGCAGGACGCAATCTCTGATGCGGTGGACTTTGTTGAGGGCGAGATCAGCGAAGACCGCATTAAGGCGCAGCGCTACTATGACGGTGAAGTTGACCTTGGTTACGAAGAGGGTCGAAGCAAAGTTGTGGCCACAAAGGTACGAGATACTGTACGTTCTGTGAAGCCAAGCCTGATGCGCATATTCCTCAGCACAGCCAAGCCTGTTGAATTTGTGCCGCGCGGTGCAGAGGACGTGGCGATGGCAGAGCAGGCCACTGAGTTTATGCACCATGAGTTTATTCGGCTAAACGGATACCGCGTTCTTAACGACGCCTTCCAAGATGCGCTGGTCAAGAAGCAAGGTATCGTGAAGGCATACTGGATGACGTATCCAGAGGCCGAGATTTACACGTTCACAGATCTTTCAGACGACGAATATACATATCTGGTGGCCGATGACAGCGTGTCTGTGCTTGAGCATACTGTTGAAATGTCCATTGAGATTGACCCAATGGGCATGGAAATGGAAATGCCTACTCACAGCGTTAAGCTCAGCCGACAGAAAGAAATGGGCGAGCTGTGCATTGAGAGCGTACCGCCGGAAGAGTTCTTCATTAACCGTGACGCTCGCTCGCTTGAGGACGCTTACGTTGTAGCCCACCGCACAGATATGCGCGCTGGCGACTTGATTGCGATGGGCTTTGACCCAGACGTAGTGCTTAACTTGGATAGCTTTGAAAGCGGCTCTGACATGACAGAGGCCGAGATGTATGAGCGACGTGGCTATGACATGGATACGTCTGATGACGATGAGCAAGACCCGTCCATGCGAAATGTTGCCGTGACTGAAGCGTATATGCGCATTGACGTTGACGGCACTGGCGTACCTGTCCTGCACAAAATCATCTGCGGCGGTACATCATACGAAATGCTGGACTTTGAGCCATGCGATGAGCTGCCGTTTGCCAAGTTTGAGGTAGACCCAGAGCCGCACACATTCTATGGCCGCTCACTGGCCGAGATTGTTATAGATGACCAAGACGCTGCCACGTCTGTGCTGCGCTCAATCCTTGACAACGTGGCGATGACAAACAACCCGCGCCTTGGCATTGTCGAGGGTGCAGTCAACATTGACGACGTGCTTAACAACGAAATCGGCGCGATTGTGCGTATGCGCGCTCCCGGCTCAGTCCAAGAATTATCCGTTCCATTTACTGCGGGGCAAACACTTGGCGCGCTGACATACCTAGATGGCCTCGTAGAGAGCAAGACAGGTGTGTCACGGGCCTCAATGGGCCTAGACCCTGATGCAATGCAGTCAACTACAAAGGCAGCTGTACAGGCTACTGTGCAGGCCGCAGCGGGTCAGGTTGAGGTTATGGTTCGCAACCTTGCCGACGGTATGCGTGATCTATTTGGTATCATGCTGCGCTTGATGAGCAAGAATGTTGACGAAGAGCAAATGATGCGGATGAACGGCATGTTCGTTCCGGTTGATCCACGCGTCTGGGACCAGTCGATGGATGTGAGCATTAATGTGGGCCTCGGCACTGGCCGTGAGGAAGAGAAGGCAATGGCGCTCAACCAAGCCCTCCAGATGCAAACGATGGTCTACCAGAACTACGGCCCGATGAACGGCTTGGTCAGCTTAACTAACATCCGCAACACGCTGGCCGACCAGCTGGCCGTTTCTGGCATACGCAATGCTGACCGTTACTTTGCGCCAATCACGCCAGAGATTGAAATGCAGATGTTGCAGATGCAGCAACAAGCACAAGCACAGCAAGGTCAGGCGGCTGATCCAAACGCTGCGTTCTTGCAGGCAGAGCAAATGAAAGCTCAAACAAAGGCTCAAACCGACATGGCCAAGTTGCAGCTAGAAATGCAGAAGGCAGCGGCCAATGACGATCTCAAGCGGGATCAGATGGCGCAGGACTTGATGGTAGACGCGGCAAAGATCTATGGCGAATACGGAACCGCTGTGGATGTGGCCCGTGTTCAAGCCGAGCAAGATAAGATGCGCATGATTGGCGGCATGGCTCAAGGGACACCACAACAATGACAACAGAAATACGCATAGAGGCCGATGAGGCCCGCCGTTTGAAAAACGACACTGCATTTAAGCAGTTTATGCAGAGTGTGCGCGAAAACCAAATGCAGGTTTTTGCGAGCAGTGGGGCAGCTGACGTGGTTGCCCGTGAAGAGGCGCACGCGATAATCCGTGCGCTTAACCAGATCGAAGTGGCACTCGACGCTGCACTTGCAGCAGAGACGCTTTTGGATCGCAAACAAAGGACGTAGCACCGATGGAATCGACTACCCTAGATGACGCAGTAGAAAGCCTACTCGCACCCTCGGAGGAAACTTCTGAGGACAATAATTTTGACGAAGCTGTGGACGCAATGATTGAGCCTGATGACGATCAGTCTGAAGAAATTGAGGTTGCAGACGACGAGCAAGATGACGTTGAAGCATCCAGCGAAGACCAAGACGATGATCTTGGTGATGTAGAAATTGACGACGAAGACCTAGTAGAAGCACCAGCTGAAGACACCAATGTCTTCTCCGTTAAAGTTGACGGCAAGGAAGAACAATGGACACTGGATCAGTTAAAGCAATCTGCTGCGGGACAAGCGGCAATTAATAAACGGTTCCAAGAAGCTGCCGAGGCGCGAAAGCAAATCGAACAGCAGGCAGCCGTATTGCAACAGCAGCAACAGCAAGTCGCTGCTTTGTATCAGCAAGCACAAAATGGTGGACTGCAAGCTCCAACCCCGCCAACACGCGAGTTGTTTGAAAGTGACCCAATTGGGTACATGGAAGAAAAGCTCAAGTATGACGAGGCCAAGGCACAGTTTGACCAAAACATGTTCCAGCTTCAGAATGTGCAGAAACAGCGCATGCAAGCCCAGCAAGAGGCTCACCAGTCCTACCTTGCAGAGCAGGCAGAAGTGCTGACTAAGCATATCCCTGAGATTGCCGACCCAGAAAAAGGTGAAGCAATCAAAAACGCATTGGTTCAAACAGGCATTGATTACGGCTTCAGCGCCGAGGAAATGCAAAATGTGACCGATGCTAGATATGTGCGGGCGTTAAATGACGCGCGTAAATATCGCCAGCTGGTAGCAAAACGCAAATCAGCGCAAGCTAAGGGTGAGAAAGCCCGGCCTGTGGTGAAGTCTGGTGCAAAAAAGCGTGTTGATAGTAATGCTGCAACTCGTAAAAAAGCGCAACAGCGCTTGCAGAAAACTGGCTCTATGGAAGACGCATTGAGCCTGATCTTAAATCAGTAAGTCTTTGAAAGGACACACTAATGGCACAGCCAACCAACACATTTGATACCTATGATTCCGTGGGTATCCGTGAAGACCTCAGCAATGTTATCCACAACATTTCGCCAGAGGAAACACCCTTCTACAGCAAGTCTGCTAAAAAGGCCGCAAAAAACACTTTCGTAGAGTGGCAAACAGACAGCCTCCGCGCTTCTGCTGCAAACGCTCATATCGAGGGTGATGCAACCACTGCCGAGGCTCGCACAGCGACAACTCGTTTGGGCAACTACACGCAAATCTTCAAAAACGCCGTTGTCGTATCCGACTCCGACGATAATGTTGATAATGCAGGTCGCGCAAAAGAGATTGCATATCAAACCTTGAAAATCGCCAAAGAGCAAAAATTGGACATCGAAAAAGCACTTTTCGACAACAATGCTCGCGCAGCTGGCTCTTCCTCAGTTGCTCGTGAGCTTGCAGGCGCACCAGCTTGGATGACAACCAACACTGTAGCAGGTTCCGGCGGTGCAGACCCAACCGGGGACGGTACAGATGCCCGTACAGACGGCACGCAAGCTGCTTTCTCACAAGCCAACTTTGACACTGTTATGCAGTCAATCTGGGTTGCTGGTGGTAAGCCTGACACAGTGTATCTGTCTGCATTCCAAATGAATGTAGCTCTGGGCTTCACTGGTAACAACAACCAGCGTTCCAGCGTACAAGCTGGCGACGAGCGCGTTGTTAAGTCCTTGGCAGTATATGTAACCCCTTGGGGAAGCGTAGAATTTATGCCAAGCCGTGAAAACCGTTCGCGCGACGTGTTCATCATGCAAGATAACATGTGGGAAGTTGCTTCCTTGCGTGGCACGAAAAACGTGGCATTGGCCAAAACTGGCGACAACACTACTCGCCAAGTTGTGACAGAACTCACACTCTGCGCCAAAAATGAAGCTGCAAACGGCATCATTGCCGACTGTACAACTTCATAATCTAAAAGATGGGGGCGGGAGACTGCCCCCATTTTCCTTTAAGTGGAGACTAATATGACAAAAGCTACAGTGACCGTTGCAAATGTATTCACATCTGCTGGCAAGTTTTTCAAAGGCGACGTGGTTAACCTTCCCGCTGACGAAATAAAAGCAATCAACGAAATTCGCGCTGGTGCGCTTGAGGCTGAAAAGCCAGCGGCCAAAGCAAAAGTTCCGGCAAAGAGAAAACGCGCTCGCAACGAAAACGGCACGCTGCGCGCTGACAATCCGTCAACCATTCACATTAACGAGGCTTGGGTAAATGATTAATACATCAACCAAGATTTCGGAAAATATCTCGTTTGATGGCGATGACAACATGGTTATCAAGCGGACCTTTGACGCATCACACATGCTCAAGGACGCTGCACAGGCCCGTGAGGTAACGAAGAACAGCTTTGCCTCAGACTACAAGCACGTTGGCAATGTTGACATGGGCTTGCTTGGCGTATGGCTCAAGGAAGCTGGCGTGGATTGGACCGATACACAAGCGGTCAAAGATGTGTTAAAACGTAAGCTAATGAGCAACGAATTTAGCGCCCTTCGGGTTTGGGAAGGCAGTTACTAAAATGGAAATGGACGCGATCTTGAATATACTATTCGGAGTTGTAATCGCTGGCATTGGCTGGTGGTTAAAGACGCAACGCGAAGAGCTAGATCGCCTCCGCATCTTACTCAACCGCACTCGCGAAGAAATGGCCAAAGAGTATGTCACGAAGTCGGACAGCTCTGAAGTCTTGTCGCAGATTATGAACAAGTTTGACCGCCTTGAAGAAAAAATAGATCGACTGATGGAGCGGTAACATGGACCCGGTAACGTGCATAGCCGCCGCGAGCGCTGCGTACAAGGGTATCAAGAGAGCCGTGGACTTTGGCAAAAGCGTCCACGAAATGTCTGGCACTATATCGCAATTCGCTAAGGCCGCGTCTGATCTGGACTTTTTAGAGAAAAAGTCTCAGAAGCCGCCGCTATACAAAATGTTTAGCGACAATGAGGCCAACGCCCTTGAGATATGGTCGCAGAAGCAAAAGCTGGCTGAATATCGCGAGGATTTACGAAGCCATATTTCTTGGCATTATGGCCCATCGGCTTGGGAGGCAATCGTAAAAATCGAGGGCCAACAGCGCAAACGCCAGCAAGAGCTGGTGTACAAAAAGCAAGAATTTATCGACAACTGTATCAGCTGGGCGGTTGGCTTAGCGCTGGTGTTCTGCGGGTTTGGCGCGTTGATCGTCGTCCTGTATTTTTTAGGCGTTAAGCATGGGAAGTTTTAAATGTACTTATTGCTTTGGTTCCAACTAACTTCGCAGGTCATACACTTTGAGGTGGGCCAGTATGGTAGTGAGAAAGAGTGTTTTGACGCTCTCAATAAAGCGTCCGTTTTAGTAACTAAAAATAACGAATATCTGCAATGTTTTAAGATTGGAGTTAGCCAATGACTGAGTATGACCTTAATGGAAACGGCAAGATTGACCTAGATGAGCGAGAGCTTATGCTTGAGGATCGACGCCTCCGCATGGAAGACGCCGACCACAAGCGAGATGCGCAGCTGCGCATGACGTGGTTTGCTTTGTTTGGATTGCTGATCTACCCGTTTGGGATAGTTGCGGCTGACATCTGGGGCTATGACACAACAGGGCAGCTTTTAGCTACAATCGCCCCCACATATTTCATAGCCATATCTGGCCTTGTCGCTGCGTTCTTTGGATTTAGCGCAATGGGGGCTAAGAAATGATCGGACAGATAATCGGATCACTCGGCGGCTTAGCTGCGAGCTATATTGACGGCAAGACTGCCGTGAAGAAAGCGGAAGCTGAGACCAAGATGAAAATTGCTACTGGCGAGATCAGCTGGGAGCAAGCCGCCATAGAGGCCAGCAATAATTCGTGGAAGGATGAGGCGTGGACATTGTGCTTTATTTTCATAGTCTTAGGCAGCTTCATACCGGGCATACAGCCCTATATGGCGCAGGGTTTTGCTAATCTTAATGCTGCGCCTCAGTGGTTTCAGTGGGCGATGTATGCAAGCATTGCGGCTAGCTTTGGCATACGCACAGTAAAGGGGTTGAAAAAGTAATGTTCCTCGCGGCCCTCCTGATATGCTCAACATTAGAAGCGCAATCTTGTGTGGTGGTCGCAAACACGAACAATATATGGTACAACGAAGCTGAATGTCAGGCAGACGCAATGAACTTTGCGCTTGAATTGGTTGACAAGGGCTTTGCCGTAAGGCCGTATTGCTTCAAAGTTGGAGAAAACACATGAGTAGAGCTACACCAGCGAAGGGCAAAGCCCGCGTTAAAGTTACCTCAAGCGGACGTAAAGTGAGCTACGGTCAAGCGGGTAAAGCGAAGGGCGGTGGCCCACGGGTTAAACCCGGCACGGCTAAGGGCGATGCGTATTGCGCACGTTCTGCCGCGCAGAAGAAAAAGTTTCCCAAGGCGGCAAAAGATCCAAACAGCCCGCTAAATCTTTCACGCAAGCGCTGGAAGTGCAGCGGCACTAAATCGAAGAGGACTTAATGAAATGGGACTGTACTCAAACATTCACAAAAAACGTGCGCGCATTAAAGCCGGAAGCGGAGAGAAAATGCGCAAGCCCGGCGCAAAAGGAGCGCCAAAGGCCAGTGCATTTAAAGCGGCCGCCAAGACAGCAAAGAAAAAGGCTAAAAAATGAGCAAGGCAATGGCAACGCTCCAAGCCAAGATCGGCGCAACAGCCGATGGTGAGTTTGGCCCAAATACAGCGCGAGCAATCGCAAAGCATTTCAACCTATCCCCGGCGCGTGGCGCTCACTTGATGGGTCAGGCGTCACACGAAAGCGGTGGCTTTAAGCGCACCCGTGAAAGCCTGTACTATAGCACGCCAGAACGCATCCAAGCCGTGTGGCCATCGCGCTTCCCAACCGTTGAAGATGCAGAGCCGTATGCCAAAAACCCAACCGGGCTTGCTGGCAAGGTCTACGCTGGCCGTATGGGCAATGAGAACGAGGCACAGGCCAGTCTGTACATTGGCCGTGGATTTCTTCAGCTCACCGGGCGGAATAATTACCGCTCGTTTGCTTCGGACATGGGCGTGCCAAAGGTTATGACTGACCCAGACTTGGTGGCTGACGAATACGCCTTTGAGACTGCGCTGTGGTTCTTCAACAAGAATGGATTGTTTGACATTGCTGACGAGGGTGTAACGGATGACGCCATCAAGCGCATAACTCGGCGCGTGAATGGCGGCTATCATGGCTTGGATGATCGAAGCAACCAGAGCAAGAAAATCCACACTTGGCTCATGGCCTAGTTTAGCTAAGTTAAGTTAGCTAAGTGCAGGTTCAAGATCAAAAGGCCAGCGCGGCAGTTGGACGGGCCGGGGAGCATTTAGCGCTCGCCCGGCTTTCCCTTGCGGGCTATCTCTGCACCTTGTGCCAGATCAGAGACCACGACGCGTATATACAGACGGATACACGCACGCTCACATTGCAGGTAAAAAGCGCCAGCAAAACGCATGGAATAAGCCAAAGGTACAAATTCCACACAATTAAAGGGAGCGGTCCAAGGTCGGACGTTTACGCCTTTGTCGCTGTGGATCTGGATGCTGTAGTCTTTTGCCGAGGAGACGAGATCCTCAAGACGACAACATATGTATCCGAGGCAGAGTTTCTAAACGAAAGCCAATCAATGCAAAAAACTCTGGACAGCTTTAAATAATCTCTTGCGACTGCGTGCGGCTTTGATTAGAAAGTTTGAGTGGGTGGCTCAACCGTAACCTTTGTTTATTGGTTGTGCGTTACCGAATGTGCCAACATCACGCCACCCACACGATTACTTAGTATTCAACTAAGTTTAAATTATTTTTGAGTTTGTTTTCTAAGTCG